>Ga0315336_1000439_pt1 | contig 118309 bp, 114 predicted proteins | sample ASW5metaG_FD_204512 | JGI IMG/M metagenome (GOLD analysis project Ga0315336, IMG submission 204512) | Ammonia-oxidizing marine archaeal communities from Monterey Bay, California, United States - ASW #5 | ecosystem: Environmental > Aquatic > Marine > Intertidal zone | place: USA: California... | reverse complement strand
TGGAGCGAGTGATCGGGTTCGAACCGACGACCTAGACGTTGGCAACGTCTCGCTCTACCAACTGAGCTACACTCGCTTATTCCCGCACCGGGACGCGAATTCTATAGTACAAGGAAGCCGTGTCAAATCGACGGAGACTAACTATGACGACAGTCACACCTATCGACCTGAGTGAGCATCCCATTCATTTGGGTACCGTTGCTGAGGAAGCTACTTCCGCTGTGCTGCTCAAAGACTTCACATTCGACGGGCCGGGATTCGAAGCCTACATCGCCAATCATTGCACAACAGATGCGCCAGGGCGGCTCGTGATGATCGAGTCCACGGCGCAAGACTGGGCCACGTGGGAACGCCATCCACTGGGCGATGAAATCGTGATTGTGCTCGAGGGTACAGGCACCTTTATCCATCAGATCGATGGCGCCGAAACGCGCATCGACGTAAAGCCGGGGTCTACGGTCATCAATCCGCGTGGTGTGTGGCACAGCGCCGATGTTGCAACGCCAATCAAGGCCGTCTACATCACGCCTTGCCCTGAAACGGACCACAAGCCTCGCGACTAGGTATTTGTGACCAGGCCCGCGAGCACGTCGGCAGCAATGTCGTCTGCATCGCGCGATTGGGGCTCGCCAATGCCGCCTCCTCCGGGAGTCTGCATGATCAAGCGACACCCACCTGGAATCACGTCGCGGCCTTTGGCGGGCAAATCACGCTCCGACCCACTCTCATCCTGCAGATAAACACGTCCGGGCTGACCGTCTCCTCCACCCGCGCGGCCCCTGGCAGGATGATCGATACGATCGAACATTTTCGAGACCACGAAATCGGCGCCGTGACGATGAGAGATTTCGATGCATTGCCCCAGGCCGCCCCTGCGGGTACCACTGCCGGCTGAATCCGGCGCGTATTCCTTGCGCCAGACAACAAGCGGCGACGTGGCCTCGTTAACTTCCGTCGAGGTGGTGCGCACGCCCGAAGGAAACGCCGTGGTCGACAATCCATCCTTGCGCGGACGCGCGCCGGTACCCCCATTGAAAATTGGATTAATCACAAACTCATCTGCCGCGGCATTGTCACCCTGACCGGCGAGACTGCTCATAAACACCGGATTCCATATGCAAGAAGCACCTTCTGCTGGCGCTTCGCCAGGAAGCGCCTGGTGCAGGCATCCCAGAACCACATCCGGCAGCATCTGGCCTACCGCATGACGGGCGGATACCGCTCGCGGCGCCTGCGCATTGAGCAAGCACCCCACGGGCGCGGAGACCTCGATCACGCCCAGCGAGCCTGCGTTATTTGGCACTTCGTTGCCGACAAGACAGCGTACGCCAAACGAGGCATAGGCTTGCGTGTACGGCAACGGGACGTTTATACCCTTGGCTGAGACAGAAGACGTTCCGGAAAAATCAACGGATATTCGATCGGCACTTATGGTCAGCGCCGCGCACAGATCGACGGGATCGTCATAGCCATCGATGGTCATCGCGTAGTTGTATGTGCCCGGCTGCATGTGCGAGATTTTTTCCAACATCGCGTCACGTGATCGCTGCACAATGACCTCGCCAAGGGCTTCCAGATCATCCATTCGCAGGTCGTTCAACATGTCCAACAACTGTGTCGACCCGGCATCGTTGCAGGCCGTGAGCGAGTACAGATCACCTTCGGCAACGATTGGATCGCGCACGTTAGCGTGCAGAATTTCCATCAGCATTTCGTTGCGCTCGCCGGCTTTGAATAGGTAGGAGATCGGTATGCGCAGTCCTTCTTCAAACAGATCGTTCGCATCCGCTCCAAAGCCTCTACCGCCTACATCGGCTATGTGACTGGTACAGGCAAACAAACCAACGCACCGATCGGCTTTGAATACCGGCGTGACCACGGTGAAGTCGTTGAGATGTCCAGTGCCATCCCAGGGGTCGTTCGTCACCAGCACATCGCCCGGCACCAGCGAGGCCAGCGGGTATTTGTTGAGGAATTTGCCCACCGCGTCGGCCATTGAATTCACGTGGCCCGGCGTGCCAGTCACCGCTTGCGCCAGCATCTCGCCGGAGAGGTTGAATACGCCGGCAGACAAGTCCCCGGCTTCGCGCACTACGGTGCTGAACGCGGTGCGCATCAACACCTGAGCCTGTTCCTCGACGATGGCCAACAAGCGATTCCACGCCAATTGTATCTGCAGTTCCTGCATCATGGCTCTCGATCCACCAGGCTCAAGGCGCCGTCGGTTAGAACCGTCATATCGAAACCAGCTGGAACCACCGTCGTGGTCTGCTCTTCCACTACCAGCAGCGGCCCAGGCCGGACTTCGCCTATCGTTAGCGCAGACCTTGCCGTCACCTGCGCCTGAAACGGCTCCCCATCCACATAGATCTTGGTGGTCCCAGGCAGTTTGTCCTGACTTTCAGGCGCAACCGCACCCACAGATGCAGTTTCCTTCCTGGTGGACAGCGACAGCGTCCAACTCAATATCTCGATTTCCATGTCCGGGATGGTGCGGCCGTAAAGTTGCCGGTAAGCCTGCTCGAAGCTTTCACGAAGCTCGCTTTCCGATAGGGTCTGCATGGTCGAAACGTCTACAGCCACCTCATATCCCTGACCAACGTAGCGCATGAATGCCTCGCGCTTTTCAAGCGCGTCTGCGGTTGCGACGCCGGCGCCCATCAGCACAGATCCGGCTTCCTCGCGCATCTCGGCGAATATCTCGGTCAGTACGTCCATGTGCAACCCACGTAGACGCATATAGTGGCTGCGTACGACTTCGAAGCTGACCGGCGACAATAGAAACCCAATGGCACTGCCCACGCCTGCACCTGAGGGCACGAGTACCCGGTTGATCTTCAGTTTCTGCGCCAGTTGCGTAGCGTGCAATGGCGCCGCTCCACCGAAGGCGATCAAACATCGATTCTGTACCGCCTTACCCCACTCACCCGCGTGGGCCCGCGCCGCCGCGGCCATATTCTCCTCGACAATTTCCGCCACAGCATGTGCGCCTTGCACAGCGTTCATGTCCAACTTGTCCGCCACCTCTCGTACCACGGCCTGCTCGGCGGCGTGAGTATCCAGATGCATTTTGCCGCCGGCGAAACTTTCGGGCGACAACTTGCCGAGCAACACGTCCGCATCGGTAACCGTGGCGGATTCCCCGCCGCGGCCATAGCACGCCGGGCCAGGCTCAGAACCCGCGCTCTCCGGGCCCACCTGAATCCGTTTCATCGCATCGACACTGGCGATAGATCCGCCGCCAGCACCGATCTCAACCATCTCTATAACAGGTATGCGTACCGGTAGACCGCTGCCTTTCTTGAACCGGTAGCTACGATCGACTTCAAAAGCCCTCGAATGCTGGGGCTCGCCGCCATCAATCAGGCAAATTTTCGCCGTAGTCCCGCCCATATCGAACGACAGCACACGATCAAGCCCGTGACGGCGCGCAATGTCAGCCGCCAGCATCGCGCCGCCGGCGGGACCCGATTCCACCAGGCGTATCGGGTACTCCGACGCGGCTTGCAACGTCGTCAGGCCACCGCCCGAGGTCATCATCAGTACCTGACAAGCTATGCCACGGGCATCAAGTTGCGCTCGCAGGCTGGCAAGATAGTTCGACATCAGCGGCTTCACGTAGGCGTTGGCGACCGCGGTCGAGAGTCGTTCATACTCACGAATTTCCGGACACACCGCCGACGACAAAGTAAGCGAAAGCTGCGGGAAGCGTTGGGTGATAATTTCCGCGGCCCGCTGCTCATGTATAGGGTTGGCGTAGCTGTGTAGAAAACCAAGCGCGAGCGCCTGCACACCATGTTGCACAAGCTCGGCAGCAGACTGCGCAACCGCGCTTTCGTCCAGGTCTATGAGCACGTCACCATCTGCAGCCACGCGTTCAGGTATGCCGATGCGCCAATGTCGAGGCACTATGGGTTGTGGCCGGTCGATATTCACGTCGTATTGTTCGAACCGGTTTTCAAACGCCATTTCCAGCGCATCGCGGTGGCCCGACGTGGTCAGCAGCGCGGTGGGTGCGCCGCTGCGTTCGATCAGGGCGTTAGTCGCAAGTGTCGTACCATGCAAAACCAGTTCGATGGCGTTCGCCTCAACCTGACTGCGCGCAAGCACATCATCAATGCCTTGCATCACGCCGGCAGCGGGGTCGGTATAGGTAGTGAGCACCTTAGTGGTAGTGAGGGCCCCGCCGCGGGCAAGCACCACGTCGGTGAACGTACCGCCAATGTCTACGCTCAGACGCACGCTCACGTCGCACTCTCCGTTGCATGGCTTGCGTCGAACTCGGCCCGCCACAGTTGCGAAAACAAGGCGATTGTTACCGATACGGCAAACATCAGCGCAGCACAGATCTGTATTGCAGCCTGGGGGCCTACCGCGTCAGACAGATAACCGCAAAACAAGGTGCCCAGTGGCCCGGCGCCCATGAACGAAAATGCATAAAAACTCATGACCCGCGCCCGTTGCATGGGTGGCGCCAACTCCTGCATCAATGTTCTCGACATGGGCATCGCTACGCCTCCGCACAGACCCCAACAGAATATCAAGATGACGAAGGCGGTGAAATTTTCCACGCTACCACCGAGAAACAGGGCAACCGCGCCAAGCGCCTGGAACACAATCAGCGCACGCCCTGCACGGCGCACGTAACCGACCCGCAGCATTACAAATATGGTGAGCACCAGTCCAGCCGAGTTGAAGCTGTTTAATAGGCCGAGATCGCCCGATGATCCGTCGTAAACCTCACGCACCACCAGCGGAAAGCACACGATGAAACATCCCATGAAGAAACAAGCCATGGCGACATTCTGCACCACCACCATGCGCATCACCGCAGACGCGGAAATGGTTCTGGCACCCTGCACCACACTGCGCAGTACCGAATGCCCGCCATGCGGGTGGGGTTCGACAAATCCGAGCCTGCGTATCTGAGCATATGCCGCGACGCCGACCACGAGCACGGCGCTCTGTACCATCATTACGGTCGACGCACCCAGTTCATCGGCGAACGCGGCAATGGCATAGCCGACGATCTGGAAGGCAAACTGGCAGAAGCTGGTCATCAACACCGTACGCTGCACGCGCTCGCCCGCCACATAGCTGAGCAAACCGTCGCGCGCTGGCGTGACAAACGCCTGGGCCAGGCCCATGAGCACGGCATACACCACCATCACAGGGTAACTCAGCATGCCCGCCTGGATTGCCGCTATCAGCACCCAGGGAATCAACGCCGCGAAGATCTGCGCCCACAACGCCTGGCGATCTGGACCGAGACGATCGGCGATGGCTCCCGCGAGCAAAATCAACAGCATGCCAGGCAGCAACAGCGCTGTTTGCGCCCAACCCACCAGTTCCGCCGGTTCGCGCAACACTATGGTCACCAACCAGGCGAACACCACCGATTGCATGCCGAAGGCAAAGAACCAGGTGCTGGTCGCGATGAGATATAGCGTGCGCGGCGTCATCTGCTCAGGGTTAGATGCGGGGCGTGTCGCCGTTTAATACCTGGGCAAACACATCAGCGTCGACATTGCCGCCGGTGAGCACGACCGCCACGCGCTTACCGCGCTGGCTATCACGTTCCTGGGTCAACGCCGCCGTGGCGACCGCACCCGCGCCTTCGGAAACATTGTGCGTGGTTCGGTACAACAGACGCATGGCGCCTGCGATTTCGTCCTCACTGACGCGCACGACCCGCGCCAGGCCGCGCTGCAGGATGTCGAATGCTTGCGGGTTAGGCACACGCGTTGCCACCCCATCCGCGAAAGTGTTCGACGAATTGCCTTGCACGACCCGTCCGGCTTCGAATGACAGCGCCATGGCGTCCGCATGTTGCGATACCACCCCTACCACTTCGGTGTGCAATCCCATCAAGTCACGCACCCAGATCACACTGGCTGCGCCAGAGCCGAGCCCGATTGGGACGTAGACCGTATCCAGCTCACCGGCGTCGGCAAACATCTCGGTACTGTAGGTCGCCACCCCGCGCACCAGATGTTCGTGAAAGGAAGGGATCTGCAACGCGTCCATCTCCACCGCGGCGGCTTCCGCGGCCTCTCGGGCTTCGTCAAAATCCGCACCCTGCACGTGCAGCGTTGCGCCCCAGGCCTGCATCGCCGCATTTTTCTCCGGGCTGTTGCCCTGGGGCACCCAGACATGAACCGCACGGCCGTACTGCCGCGCGGCAAACGGTATGGATTGACCATGGTTGCCACGCGTGGCCGTTACGATATCCCTTTTGTCCGCTTGTTTGCTCAGCTCATGCAGATACACCAACCCGCCGCGAACTTTAAATGCACCTGTGGGCGTATGGTTTTCGTGCTTCACCCACACCTCGCATCCCAACGCATCAGCCAGGAGCGGCCATGCATAACAGGGCGTCGGCCGCATGTGGCGGTAGATCATCGTCTGCAGTGAAGCCAGTTCGTCCCCGGTTAACACGTGCACTCTCAGTTTTGAGGGATGCAAACCCTATCACTTTCACCGGGTCACCACAGGGTTGGAAGCGATTGCCTCGCAAACTAGACTCCGTGTCTGCAATGGGAGAAGTTATGCACAGCAATCGACTGTACCTGTGGCTCATACCACTGGCGCTCTATCTGGTTTTCTGCGTGTGGTACACAAACCTCGGTGGGCCTTTGTCGAACGATGAGATCGACGCATTTGTCACCAAGCTTGAACAAGCTGGGGGAAGCCCTGAACGCATAGCGTTCGTGCGAACATTCATGGAGCAGGACAGCGGGCGGCAATTTGTCATGATCAATTCTCTGCAGAAGAATGCGCACCCACCGGAGTTGCCCGCGACAGGCCCGGGCGCAACCGCAGAGGACTTACTCACACACTACATGGAGCACATGTTCCCGGCGCTGCTGGCGCGCGCGAGCCACCCTATTTTTTCAGGCGATGTCGTGTATCCGGCCATGGACCTGACCGGCATCGAGGGTGCGGAAATGTGGGATCAGGGCGCCCTGTTCCGCTATCGCAGTCGACGTGATCTTATGGAGATCGCCACGGACCCGGCGTTCAACGATCGCCACGAATACAAGTTAGCTGGGCTCACGAAAACCATCGCCTATCCGGTGGAGACGGCACTGTACTACAGCGATGTGCGATTGCTGTTGGCACTGGTCCTGTTCGCGCTGGTGGCGGTGGTCGACCTGGCGCTCTATCGCCGCCCGCGCTAAGGCGTTATCGGCACCCAGGTGATCATTTCCAATAACGTCACGGACATTTGCGCAAGCCCGCGAAACAGGGGCAGGCCCATGAAGCTCAGCACGATGAGCCCAAGAAACACCGCCGTGCCATAGCGCGCATTTAACACTCGGTATTGATAGGCCACCTGCTTGGGCAGAAAGTGGGGAAGAATATAGTGGCCGTCCAGGGGCCCCAGCGGTATCAGATTAAAGATCATCAGCAACAGGTTGATCTGCGCGAGGATGGTAAAAAAGGTCAGTCCACCGACGTTGTCCCAACCGTTCATGCGTAACGTCAGGAACAGGTTCCAGGTGACCACCGCCAGCGCCAGATTCATCAGCGGCCCGGCTGCCGCCACATACAAGTCGGACACTCGCGATTTGAAATTGCGCGGGTCCGTGGGTACCGGCTTGGCATAGCCAAAGCCCACCAGCACCACCATGAGCAAACCCAGCGGGTCGATATGCGCGAGTGGATTTACCGTCAATCTGCCGGCTCGCTCGGCCGTATCGTCGCCTTGCCATTTGGCCACGATCGCGTGACCAAACTCGTGGAAAGAAAGCGACAGCGTGAGCGCGACTATGAGCAGGATGAAAACGTCATACCTGCCTGCTTCGAGGAGACCTAACATGTGTGCAGTGTACCTTTTTAGTCCGGGGCTAGTAGCGGATGGGGTGTTCGGGCAACACCACGCCGACGGTCTCTGCGTATTGCTGCCAGGCGTCAACCAGCTCCGCGCGTATCTGCGGGTGCTCCTCGCTGAGGTCTTCCTGTTCACCCAAGTCCTGGGCCAGGTTATACAGCTGCCACTCGCCTGTCCCGAAAGGCGCTTCCTGTAACAACACCTTCCATTGCCCGCGCTGTGCGCCACGGCGGCCGTACACCTCGTAGGCGATGACGTCCTGATCACTGTAGGGGGTATCTCCACCCCACCAACGATCAAGCAGCGAACGCCCCATCATGCTCGGCACGGGCACACCGCCAGCAACTTCGAGCAACGTCGGGCCCAGATCCATGACGCGCATATAGGCATCGTCTACGCCCGCCGCCAGCCCTGGCATTGCAACAAACGCTGGCACGCGAATCCCGCCTTCCGACACTTTGCTCTTGGAAGCCCGGAACGGCACGGCGGTAGCCCTCGCCCAGGCCACCTGCAGCGCCGTGTAGGACGTAGCCGTGCCAATGTTTGCTATCGAATTGTCGAATTTCGCCTTCAGCCACTCACCATGCACCACGTCCGATTCCATATCGTGGGCTTCGGCGCCATTGTCTGACATGAATATGAACACAGTGTTATGCAGATTCCCGCGCTGGCGCAAAAACTCAACCAGCCGCCCTACATTCTCGTCCAGTCGGTCAATCATGGCGGCGTAAACTTCCATGCGGGCGAGTGCTTGAGCCCGCTCATCGGTGCTCAATTCACTCCAGGCCACCATGCCCGCTTCCATATTCACGGGCTGGGCATCATCCGGCACCACACCCGCGCCTATCGCGCCGGCCATGCGCGCGGCGCGCAGTTCGTCCCAACCATGGTCGTAGCGCCCACGGTATTTCTCGATGGATGCTACCGGCGCCTGTAGCGGCCAGTGCGGTGCGGTGAACGCCAGGTAGCCGAATATGGGCTGATCCTGCGGCGCTTCACCGATGTAGGACATCAACCTTTCGGTGAGAAAATCGCTGGTATAGAAGTCTGCCGGAAGCACCACATCTTCGCCGTCTTCCAGCCAATGGGCTTTGCCGTAGCGTTCGAACAGCCCGGTATCGTCGAAATGTCCGGCGCCCCCCTGCATGAGCGCAAAGCTTCGCTCGAAGCCGCGGGCTTTGGGTTGCGACTCGGGCTCGGCACCCAGATGCCACTTGCCCGTCATGTACGTGCGATAGCCCAAGGCACGCAATCCTTCCGGAAAGGTCGGTATTTCCGGCAGCAGCCGATTGCTGTATGCCCGGTGCTGCGCTTGAAGCTCAGTCTGTAAACCACCCTGGGAGCCCATCCCGGCAATATGGTTGTCGGTTCCGGTGACCAACATCGCGCGGGTCGGCGCACAACTGGCGGAGGTGTGGAAGTTCGTGAGGCGCACACCCTGATGCGCCAACGCGTCCAGATTCGGAGTCTCTATCTCCCCACCAAACGCACCAAGGTCCGTGTATCCCAGATCGTCGGCAACGATCAGGATGATATCCGGCGGCGACGGCGCGCTGACCTGTTCCTGCATGCACGCGGCCAGCCATACCACCATGGCCAGTGTCATACCGATTCTTGCTGTCATTGGGCGCATTTCAAAATCGTCCTCTAGTTCGTGTGCCGTTCGATCCAGGCGATCAGATCGGCAAGCACCTCGCCACGATTGGTTTCGTTGAACATCTCGTGACGCCCTCCCGGATACCACTTCACATCGATGTCGGCCAGGTCCTGATCGTAGAACGCCTGCAGCATGCGGTGAATGTCCTGTTGTGCCCCGTGTACCGGGTCGTCACTGCCGGAAAATATATAGATGGGCAGCGTTTTCGGAATCCTGGCAAGACAATCAACCTGCTGATTCATTCTCGAGCCCTCGAACAAATCCAGCAACGACCCCGTGGTCAGCACGAATCCACAAGCCTCGTCATCCACGTACTTGCGCACCTCTTCTGGATCGCGCGACAACCATTCAAACCCGCTCGCATCCGGACCGTTGAACGCTTTGTTGGAACTCGAAAACAGCAGGTTCTGCATCAGATCGCTGTGTTTGTCCGGACCAAGCCGCCAGCGCTCTATTCGGGCTATCGTGCTGGAGATCATGCCACCGAGCCTCGCTTTGAAACCAGGAGAACCCGACAGCACCAGTGCGTCGATACTGTTGCCATAGCGGGTGATGTAAAGTTGCGCCATCATCGACCCCATGCTGTGGCCCAACAGTATCAGCGGCACACCGGGATGATCGCCGGCAATCATCCGATTGAGCTCGTAGGCGTCTGCCAGCACCCGGTTCCACCCGTCGCCGCCCATGTAACCGAGGTTCGAGCGACCCGTTTCGCCATGTCCACGATGGTCATTGGCAAAAACGTTGAACCCAGCGTCATTGAGCACGCGCGCAACATCGTCATAGCGTTGCGCATGCTCGCCCATACCATGTGCGATGTGGATATTTGCCTTTGGGGCATCAACCAACCAGCGGTAACAGGCTACGGGTTGCCCGTCGCTAGCAGTCAGCGAAAAGCTCTGCATGAAATTTCCTAGTACGTGAGTGCGGAAGATTGTCCGGGCATCGCGCTTCGATTCATAGCCTAATTTTCTATCGCTTCAAGACCCGCCTGCGCAAGGTACACTGGGATCGACCACTTTGCGGAAAAAATGATGAAAGTTACAACCGGAATACCGCTGCAGGATCTCAACAAGGTGCCAGGGGCAGTCAAACGCATCGAGGCGCAAGGCTACGACGGAATAAATACTCAGGAAAATCGACAAGACCCTTTTCTGCCCCTGGCAGTTGCCGCTGTTAACACCGAGCGCCTGGAACTGGCTACGTCCATCGCCATCTCCTTCGCCCGCAGTCCCATGGTGTTTACAAACATTGGGTGGGATTTGCAGAAAGCTTCACGCGGACGCTTTGTGCTCGGGTTGGGCACCCAGGTGAAAGGTCACAACGAGCGGCGTTTCAGCGTTGCCTGGTCGGCCCCGGCGCCGCGCATGCGCGAGGTCGTGCAGTTCATAAAGGCGACATGGCACAGCTGGCAAACCGGCGAGACGCTGCATTACGAAGGTGAGCACTACAAGGTCACGCTGATGCCGCCTAACTTCGTGCCCGATCCGATGGACGGCCCAAGTCCGGCGTTGACCATTGCAGCGGTAGGGCCCGGCATGATGAGAGTCGCGGCAGAAGAATGCGATGGCGTACGCCTGCATCCCTTCTCGACCCGCCAATATCTGGAGAAGGTCTCCATGCCGCGGATAACCAAAGGCATTGCGCAAGGTGTAGGTGAGCGGCACCATTTCGAGATCTCTGGCGGTGGATTTATTGCCACCGGCAGCACGGACGAACAGGTGGCAAAAGCTTTCGAGTGGGTGCGTATGCGAATCGGTTTCTACGGCTCGACCCGGGCCTACTGGCCGGTGTTCGAAGAACACGGCCTGCACGATCTCGGCGAAAAGCTCAATCACATGTCCAAGACCAATCAATGGGATGCGATGACCGATGAGATCAGCGACGACGTGGTGCATTTGTTTGCTGCCGTGGGGCGCCACGACGAACTGTGTAACGCCGTCGAGACCCGCTACGGCGGATTGGTGGATTCCATCAGCATCGGCACCCCGGTCGACGAGCCCGGCGGGCTACCCACGGATCTCATCGCGGACATTCAGCGCATCGACACTGCTTTCACCAGTTTCGCCAGTTAACGCGTCAGGTAGCCGCGGATTGCAGGGCCTGCAGGTCAATGGCGTCCACGACAAACGCCGGCGCGTCCGACATCTTCACGCGTGTTTCGCCGTTTGCGCCGTTTTGCAGGAGGTCGACTATCTCTGCCGCCATCACTTCCGTGGGCAACCCCTCAATGCCTGCCGCGTGGAGAGCCTTTGGCACAATCTGAGTGTCGACCGCACCGGGGCAGATCGCGTTGATTCGTATGTTCGAGCCCTCATTAGCTGCCGCTACGCTTCGCACAAGGCCAATCATGGCGTGTTTGCTCAAACCGTAAAGCGGATCGATTTCCAGCGGGGAAAGGCCAGCGATTGAAGCCGTTACCGTAATGCAGCCGCCTTGATCACGCATTGTCGGCAAGAGCGCCTTCAAACCGTGAAATACACCATCGACGTTTACACCAGTGATGCGTTTGTACTGCTCGAGGCTGACGTCTTCAATGGCGAGAAACGGCGCATCGTTCGGCACGGTCATCACCCCTGCATTCAGGTGCGCCATATCGGGTACGCCCAATTGCTCGATACAAGTGGCGACTGCCGTTTCGACCGAGCCGTAATCGGCGACATTGCAGGGTATGAAAACGCCTCCCACCTCGTCCGCCAAAGCCTGGCCGTCGTCTGCATTGATGTCGCACACCGCGACCTTTGCACCAGCCGCAGCCAGCTTTCGAGTTACCGCTGCGCCTATGCCGGTCGCAGCGCCAGTAACGAGCGCGATTTTGTCTTGCATAAAACTGGCGTTAGCGCGACATGATGGTCACGCCGGACAGTCCAGGCGCGCCATATACGTGGGTGTAGCCCACTTTCGGATCGTTCGGCACCTGCCGCTGCCCGGCTTCACCACGTAGCTGCAAGGCTATTTCATACACCTGACGTAAACCGGATGCACCCACGGGTTCACCGTTCGCCAGACAGCCGCCGTCAGTGTTGACCGGCAGCTTGCCATCGATCTCGGTCATGCCTTCAGCCAACCACTTCTCCTGATCACCATCGGCACAGAACCCGTTTTCCGACATGTGCATGATCTCGGCACCAGACTCAGTGTCCTGCAATTGCGCGACCTGAACGTCCTGTGGACCGATCCCTGCCATTTCGAACGCCGCGGTTGACGCCTTAACCGTCGGCGACTCGGCGCGCTCTAGCGCCTGATTCTGAGAGAACACTTCAAACGAGCCGAAGTTGCGCGTTTTAACGACTGCCGCATTGAGGTAAATCGGCTTGGCGGCATATTCCTTCGCCTTGTCTGCCCGGCACAGGATCATCGCGCAGCCCCCTTCCGCGGGAGAGCAGAACATGTACTTGCGCAACGGTGCGCACACCATCTGCGAGTTAGCAATATCGTCGTAGCCAAACGCTTCGCGCCGCCACGCGTTCTCGTTCATGGCGCCGTATTTGAAGTTCTTAACGGCAACTCGCGTCAGCGCGTCTTCGGTGATTCCGAACTCATGCATATAGCGCTGAATCTTCATGCCGAAAAACTGCGGCGTCAGCGCCATGCCCACGTCGCCATACCACTTACCCAGACCACTGCCTTCAGGATCGACCGTAAACGCACCGCGCGGGTGCTTGTCGAAACCTACCGCCATACCAACATCAAACATGCCGGACTTGATCGCCATATACGCCGACTGCAAAGCGCTGCCGCCAGTTGCGCAGCCGTTGGAGACATTGATGAACTGCAGACCAGTCAAGCCCAACTTCGACACCATGGTGTCTGGTTTTTCAGCAGCCGAAGTCCCCCCGTAGGCGAACTCCATATCCGGCCAATCTACACCTGCATCGTCCAGCGCCTTGCGCGCCGCCACCACCCCTTGCTCGAGGCCGGTGACGCCGTCCGTACGGCCAAACGGATGTATTCCTATACCAACAATCGCTACGTCCATGAGAAGTCTCCTCTAGAGTTCATCTACCGGCTGGAAAAAGAACGACACGATGTCTTTTCCATCCCGCTCAATATATTTTTCAATCACCAGCTCCATATCCATGCCCACCTCGAGCTTGTCAACGTCGTTGGTTTTGATGCGCGCCTCCACTCTGGTCTGATCCGGCAGCTCGATGTAGCCAACGCCAAAGGGTTGAAAAGTCTCCGGCGTTTCCGGCCCTTCGTACGGAGGGCGGTTTGGTAGGAAGCACTGAATCGTGTACGTCCACAATTTACCGCGGCGTTCGAGTTCTATGTTTTCTGTTTCTACGCCGGAGCATGCAGCGCAGCTGTTCTGCGCGGGAAAGGTCACCACGCCACACTTTTTGCACTTGCTGCCTATGAGGCGCGGATCGTTCGAGGGCCACGTAAACAACCCCTCCGCGATCGGCACCTGGTCCGCGACACTTGTCGCCATTGCGCTCCCCCTAACCCTCAATCAGCTTAAATTTAGAACGCGTTTTATACCCTAATTGCGCATGCGAAACTAGCTGGCAGCCTGTTGAAGCCGCTATATGTGCTCAGCGTGGCCTACAGGGTCTGTGGACTTCAATGCACTCCAGGCACAATATCAGCTTGGACGAAGTAGCAATTCGAGACGCACCGGCATGAATGAAATCAACCGTATGGAAAATCCAATCTGCCCCGCATCCATCGGCGAAGCAGTACTGGCGGATGTCGAAGTGCTGGAATGCCCGTTCCCAACCTACGATGTGCTGCGCAATGAAGCGCCGGTGTGGCAGGACCCGGACACGGGTATATTCGTTGTCAGCCGCTATGACGATCTGCGTAACGTGTTGCGCGACAAGGCAACTTTCAGCAACAGGCGAACCTCGGATGACCGCGAAAACTTGACCGGCGCCGCGCGCAAAGCCTATGAGCTGTTCAAAGCAAAGGGTTGGGTCCCTGCACCGTCTCTGGCCGGCCGCGACGACCCGGAACACAAGCAGATACGCTCAGTGTTCGATGGTGCCTTTCGCGCCAGCAAGATCAAAGCCATGGATCCTGAAGTTGAAGCGCTTGCTTACCAGCTAGTCGACGAATTCATCAACGATGGCCGCTGTGACATCGTGCACCAGTACGCCATTCCCTTGCCGCTAAAGATCATCTGCAAACAAATGGGCGCACGTGAGGAAGACGTCTGGCAGATCAAGGAGTGGACCGACGCCTGGATCAAAGGCGTGGGGTTCGGGCTCACGGAAGAGGAACTGTTGTGGTGCACCAACATGGAAATTGAGGCGCAGCACTATTTTCAACCCATATTCGAAGAGCTGCGCAAACAACCCAATGACAGTCTGTTGTCAGATCTGGTGAATACCGTCATTCCGGGGTGGGGGCGCACCCTGAACGATGATGAACTGCACTGCCACATGATGCAGGACACCTTCGTCGGCGGATCGGAAACCACTTCGAGCGCGATCTCCGCCGGTATCATGCTACTGACCCTGCAGCCCGATGTATGGGACAAGCTGAAGTCTGATCCGGACCGGTACCTGAAGACATTCTGCGAAGAGGTCATACGCCTGGAAGGCCCTGTTCAGGGTCTAACCCGCATGGCCACCAAAGACACCGAAATCCACGGCGTGAAAATTCCGCAGGGCTCCGTTCTCATGGTGCGCTTCGGCGCGGCCAACCGCGATCCGGAACAGTTTGAAGACCCGCACACAATCGACCTGGAGCGAAGAAACGCGGCCTCGCACATGAGCTTCAGTTCCGGCACCCACCATTGCCTGGGCGCGCCGTTAGCGCGCCGCGAGGTGTACTGGGCGATGAAAGCCTTCGTAGACAGGATCGAGCGCTTCCGCCTGATTCCAGACGAGAATACGCTGCGCCACCTTCCCAACTACTCGCTTCGAGCCTTGAAGGAACTCAATATCGAATTTGAGCGCGCCAGACAATAACTGGCTGGCGGTTATTGCTCCGCCATGCGTTTCCGCATCCAGGTCCAGCCTTCCTCAGCGTTGCTCATGTCCAGTAGTTCTTCTTTGCGCGCCAACAGATCTTCATAGGTGACGTCAACACCAAGCTCCAGGTCCTCATTATTGAACACCGCCACGGTAGAGAAACGCCCATTGCCAGCCATTATGACCTTGCCCGTGGGCGCATCCTCGCTGCACATCAGTAGTACCGCCGGTGTGACGAGCTTCGGGTGGCGTTGCGGATCAGGATTGTCCAGATCTTCTTCCCGCCCCGGAATTGTATTGATCAATCGCGTGGCGGCGGCAGGCGCTAATGTGTTCACACGGATGTTTTTCGATCGCCCTTCTTTTTCCAACACGTTCATGAAACCGAGCATCCCCATCTTCGCTGCCCCATAGTTGGCTTGCCCGAAGTTGCCGAAAATGCCCGAAGAGGAACTGGTGAACACGATGCGGCCGTAGTTCTTCTCGTACATGACCGGCCACGCCGCGTGCGTCACGTAGGCACTGCCATTGAGGTGTACGTCCATGACGATGTCCCAATCGTCCATCGCCATCTTCTTGAAGCTTTTGTCACGCAGAATGCCGGCGTTGTTGACCAGAATGTCCACGGTGCCGAATTCGGCCACGGCATCATCGATGATGGACTGAGCCCCCTCGCGGCTGGATACAGACGCCTTGTTGGCAATCGCCACCCCACCCGCGTCACGAATTTCCGCGACCACCTCATCGGCCATGTCGGAAGCGCCGGTGCCGTCTCCACTGCCTCCCAGGTCGTTGACCACCACCTTGGAGCCACGGCTGGCAAACTCCAGCGCATGTGACTTCCCCAAACCGCCGCCGGCACCCGTGATGACCACAACTTTGTCTTCAAATTCGCTCATGCCGCCACTCCTTCAAGTGTTTGTTTGCCTACATTCTTAACAATGCAAGACTACATCACTTGATCGCCAAAAATCCCGCAGGCAAAGTAGGGGATCTCCACTAACCAGGGGCCCATGGCATGTTTAAGCAACTGCGAAAACTGATATTACTCTCGCTAGTTTCAATCCTCCTCGTTCCCGCTGCTTCGTTCGCGATGATCCACGACCCGCGCGCGATCGAAGCAGATCCGAGCAGCGCAACGGAGGCCATAGCGCCGCGATTGGCCGGCCTGGGCGACCATAGCGTCACCGTGACCACGGCAAGCGCAGATTCTCAGTACTTCTTCAATCAGGGTCTGCGGCTCACCTATGGTTTTAACCATTCCGAAGCGCTGCGTAGCTTTAAGGAAGCGATTCGCCTGGACCCCGACAATGCCATGGCCTATTGGGGATGGGCACTGGTGCTGGGGCCCAACCTGAATCTGCCCATGCAAGCCGCGGTCGCGGAACAAGCGTTCGATGCCATTCAGCGCGCGATGCTGCTGCGCGAGAAAGTCAGCACCCGGGAGCAGGCGTTCATCGAGGCGCTGGCTACTCGTTATGCCCCGGTCGCACCGGTTGATCGTTCCTCGTTGGATCGGGCCTATGCGGCGGCGATGAAGAAACTCACGCAGACGTATCCCGACGATCTGGATGCCGCCACGCTATACGCGGCTGCGTTAATGAACTTGTCGCCGTGGAACTACTGGTTCAAAGACGGCACGCCGCATGCGCAGACCGAGGAATTGATAGCCGTGCTGGCGTCAGTAGTGGAGCGCGACCCGAATCATCCAGGTGCTCTGCACTACCACATCCACGCTGTGGAGGCCGTACATCCACGCCAGGGCGAATCCAGCGCCGACGCCTTGCAGCCATTAATGCCGGGTGCCGGTCACATGGTGCACATGCCTTCCCATATCTATATGCGCGTTGGCCGCTACGCAGATGCGTTCGCAGCAAATCGACAAGCCTCAGATGCCGACAGCGAATACATTACCCAGTGCAACGCCCAGGGAATCTACCCACTCAACTACTATCCGCACAACCTCCACTTCCTGGTGTGGGCCGCGATGTTCCAGGGACGCAGCGAGGCCGCGCTGGCTGGCGCCCGGGAAGTGCAGAGCAAGATCCCGGTCGACATGCAAGGCAACGCGTTTGGCGCGTTCGAAACGTTTCTGGCGCAACCGCTATACGTAATGGTGCGCTTCGCGATGTGGGACAAAGCGTTGTCTGAACCGGAACCGGCAGCCGGTAACAAATTCATGCTGGGCGTGTGGCACTATGCCCGCGGCATGGCGTTCAGCAACACCGGCAAGGAACGCCAGGCCAAACAGGAACTACGCGCGTTACAGGCCCTGCGTGACGACCTGGCCCCTGACTACCTGATCGGTTTTGGCACAGCGCCCAAACTGCTCACCATTGCCGAGCTTCTCCTGGCCGCCGACGTGGCGACCAAGGCGGAGGATTATGAGCTCGCTCTCAACCGCCTCGGGCGTGCAGTGCGCGTGGAAGACTCACTACTGTACAACGAGCCGCCGGATTGGTACTTCCCGACCCGGCACAATTTCGGCGCGACCCTATTACAGGCAGGTTTTCCAGAAGAAGCAGCAGTCATCTACTGGGAAGACCTGCGCAAGAACCCGGCTAACGGGTTCAGCCTGATGGGCCTGCATCAAGCGCAAACCGCTATGGGCGATGAAACCAGCGCAGCAAGCACTAAGGCCGAGTTTGAGGCAAGCTGGCAAGCAGCAGACGTTAAGCTCAGTTCATCGAGGTTCTGAAGATAACTTATTGAAAACGTTTAAAAAAACGTTATTCGTCGTCGGCTGTATTGCAGCCTGTACAGCGCTGGCGGACCCGCCGGCGCCCTCTTCTCCCACGGATCTTACCGAGCCAAACCCCTGGTGGTCGATCCATGCGTCGGGCAACACGACGGTCAACCTGTATTTTTTCTGGACCGAGACCTGTCCGCATTGCCAACGCGCCCAACCCGACATCGCGGATCTGTCGGCCGACTTGCCATGGTTGCAAGTGCAGTCGTTGCCGTTAACCGGGCGCACGGACAACGGCCGAATTTATGTCGCCCTGGCTAACAGCATCGGCCAAAACGCACAGAGCGTACCCGCCTTTTTGTTTTGTGGGCAATTGCTGACCGGATACGACAGCCGGGCCGGCATCGGCGCCGACCTTCGCCGCAAGCTCGACAGGTGTAAAGCAACCCTCGACGACGGGCGTTCACCGCTCACGATGCCGCAACATGACGACCATGCAGGCTCTACGGAGTTGCCAATCCTCGGCCGGGTGTATCTCTCAACGTGGTCACTGCCAGCCGTGGCAGTCGCTCTGGGCCTGGTGGATTCGTTCAATCCGTGCGCATTTTTTGTTCTGCTTTTCCTGTTGAGCATGCTGGTCAACGCGCGTAGTCGTCTAAGAATGCTGTTGATTGGGGGAGTGTTCGTCGCGGTTTCAGGCTTGATCTATTTCGTGTTCATGGCCGCCTGGCTCAATCTGTTTCTGCTGGTTGGGCAGATATTCTGGTTTACCCTCATCGCCGGTCTGCTGGCCGTTGCGATCGGCGCCATCAACGTCAAAGACTTTTTCTGGTTCGGCCGCGGTGCGACGTTAGGCATTCCCGCAGACGCCCGGACGGGGCTGTTCAAACGGATGCGAACTCTACTCGGCGCCGAAAGCCTTTCATCGATGCTGGTGGGGACCGTCGTGCTGGCCGTACTGGCCAACTCCTACGAGCTGCTGTGTACCGCTGGGTTACCCATGGTGTTCACGCGCATCCTTACTCTCAACGCCCTGCCCGGCACCACCTATTACGCCTACATTGGCCTGTATTGCATTGTTTACGTGCTGCCGCTGCTGGCCATCGTTACCGCATTCGCGTGGACGCTAGGACGACGAAAGCTGAGTGAATACGAAGGGCGAGTGCTCAAGCTGCTTTCAGGCTTGATGATGAGCGGCCTGGGGTTGCTGCTGATGTTCAATCCCGAGGCACTCAACAGCTTGGCGACAACCATGGCATTACTCGGCACCGTTGGCGTGACCACATACGTTTTGCATCGATTCGCGCACCCCGCTTCCACTTGAGCCAGACACGGCTCGCCCGCTAAACTGCAGGTGTTAAAAAAGAAGTAGCCAATATGAGCGAGCAGGAACAAAGTCATCCACAGACGCCGTATGAAATTCTCGGCGACCAGGGCGTAAAGGATCTGGTCAAAGCCTTTTACGATGTCATGGACACGCATCCGGAAGCGAAGGAAATTCGCGCGATGCACGCTGAAGATCTGAGCCCGGTAACATCCAAGCTGACAAGCTTTCTCGTGGGTTGGATGGGCGGCCCCCCGGTCTACCTGGCGGTCACTGGCACTGTGTGTTTGACCGACCCCCATGCGGCGTTCCACATCGGACCGCGGCAGCGCGATCAGTGGCTCACGTGCATGGACGAAGCGTTGGAGCGCATCGAGGCATCCGATGAACTCAAGGACATGCTGCGCATCCCCATGCAACACATCGCGGACACCGTGCGCAACCAGGACGAATCCGAGCCCGCACCCCGGGACCCGAACATTATCGCAGTAGGACGCTAGTCAGACAAATCGCCAACCGCTTCCCAGTAAGTCACCAGCGCGTCTATGTGATCCTGCGGCGTATCCAGGCCACCACCCTGACCGCGTAGCGCCATGGCGCGCATCGACACAAAATCTGCATCGCGCTGCTTCCATGCTTCAATCTCTCCACGCCAGTTGTCCGGCCCAGACTGGTAATTCATGAACGCTTCGATTCCGAATGTCGCCGGATCTCGACCATTGGTCTCCAGGGCTGCCTGAACCTGATCGTAGCCCGCCAGGTTATCGTCCTGACCGCCGCCAAACATGAAGCCATCACCAATTCTCGCCGCGCGCTGAAAGGCTACCGGCGCAAAGCCGCCGAACCATATCGGGATTTGCCTACCGGGCAACGGTTTGAGCCCGGCGCGGTCCACCCGATGATGCTCACCGGTGTAGTTGATCACCGGATCCGACCACAATTTTCGCAGCAATTCGACTTGTTCCTCCTGGCGCTTTCCGCGATTGGAGAAATCTTCGTTCAGACTGTCATATTCGACATAGTTCCAGCCCGTACCTACACCGAGGCGCAAGCGCCCACCCGCCAGCAGGTCGACCTGTGCCGCTTGCTTCGCCACCAAAACCGTTTGGCGCTGCGGCAGGATCAGAATTCCGGTGGCCAGATCCACAGTGGTGGTGCAAGCCGCAAGATATCCGAACAGAACGAAGGGCTCGTGAAACGCCGACTCTTCCGTATAGGGCCCCCACAAGCGCGGCTCGCGATTCTCGTGCACTGCGCCAATCACATGATCATATGCCAGCAGGCTGGCGTATCCCAGGCCTTCGGCGGTTTGCGCCCAATCGCGGATCACCGCCGGGTCACTGCCAATCTCCTGATGAGGGAATATCGCCCCGATTTTCATGTTTCGCTACCCATTACGCGACGCGGTCGGCACAGTATTTGATGCCGCGACGCAGCAATTCGTAGAACTCCGGCTTATCCCACGCGCATCGCTCAACTTGCGGATAGAAGTCCACCATTGGCTGCATGTCGTAGTTCCCGCGGCAGTGGCCCAGGTTCAAATACAGCACCTCGCCGTCGCCGAGCTTGTTGATGTAATACACTGGATGCGGCACGTCTTCTTCCCACTTGTCATGCACGAACCCAGTGGCATCGCCGGTGAATCGCGAGTGCAGCAAGTGATGCAGGTCGCCATGAATACGGCACAGATAAATCTCATCATCCGTTTCGAACGGCTCAATGCCTTTCACCAGTTCGTGTTCCGGATCGGAAATATGAACGGTAAAGGGCTGAATGGGCGGATGGCCGAGGAACTGGCTGCCCAGCGTTTCCATCATGATGGGCGCTGTTTCTGGAGCGTCGACGCGGCCGTCATCTAAGAATTTGAGAATCGCGTTGGTGCCGTGCAAGGCAAACCATCGCTTTCCACCGGCAATGAAATCGCGCAGCGCGATCTGCTCCTCCTCGGTGGGAACCAGATTGCACGTGTAGGTGACAAGAATGTCCGACGCCTGGATCGCTTCAATGTCGTGATAATCCGCCGCCACCTGCACGCGAATCTTAGCGTCTTCGGCCAGCAGCTTCAGCAGTTCCAGCCGCGCATAGTCAATGTCGTGGAAATCGCCAGCCGCCACCATATAAAAATTGATCGTTCGATTCTCGGACATGTCGTTTCCCCTCAAAAAGTCAGGCAACGACAGTAGGCAAGCGTGCGCAAAACTTCAACTGCGGCGCGCGCGGCACCAGCATTTTCTGTTGACACGGACATCGCCTGACTTTACTATCTTTACATTGTAAAGATACGTACATATCCGAGGAGCTCTCGATGAGCGATCAAGCCAACCCGATTATCCAACAACGCGTCACCGCCGACGTCGAGCAAGACCAGTTCGCGGTATTTCTGATCGGTATGCGGGTCAACAAGCCCTGGAAAGTGCACAAATGGCTGCCCGTGAGCCGCGCGATGGGACGCATGCTCACAGAACTGAACCAATCCACCGACCTCGGATTACGCCACGTGGAAAGCTGGTTCGGACGCACTTCCATCATGGTGCAGTACTGGGACTCGTTTGAGCAGTTGGAGGACTACGCCAAGGCGCGCAGCTCAGAGCATTTGCCCGCCTGGGCCGCATTCAACAAAGCCGTGGGATCCAATGGCGACGTCGGCATCTGGCATGAAACCTACGTGGTCAACGCGGGTACGTACGAGTGTGTGTACAACAACATGCCGCGCTTTGGCCTGTCACGCGCGTTCGATTCCATCCCGGCCGTTGGCGCCTATGCCGGCGCCGGAACTCGCATGAGTGCGCCCACCAGGGCGAGTGATGCCAACGGTTCAGACGCCGCGAAGGAGGATGGGGAAGTCGCGGAAGTGCAACTTTAACGCTGGGATGTATCAACCAATCGTGTTGCCACGGCATAGCTCGTCAAGGTGAGCGCATGCCGGCGGCGAAAGTTTTGCGCCGCCTCGGGTGCTGGCTGACGTGAAGTCTCCCACGAGGCAAATCCGTCGTACCAGGTAACTAACATCATTCTGACGATACCATCGTCGTCCGCCTGAGGCCGAAACAAGCCCTGTGGCTGCGCCGCATAGTCCGCGCCGGTTTCAAACGTTTCCCAGGCCTGTCTGGACAACGCGACCACTTCTTCGACGTCGCCCTCACGCACGTGAAAACGGCGAAACACATACAGACCCGATTTGCTGCACCGCTGCAAATCCACAGGCCTTGCGGTAGGCTGCCAGGCTTCATCGGCCACGGCCAATTCGCTCACGCCTGCCGGTGTGCTGTCCGCGCCCACACTCACTACGATCAGTTCATTGCCGGCCAACCCAAACAAACCACTGTACACACCCCAGATTTCTCCTTCGTAGTGTTGACCGCGAGCCACCTCACCGAGCAGGTCAGCGTGGTGGTTGGTTCGGGCCCGTAGTTTCTGATATCGAAAAGAAGCCATGTGTAATCAGCATACAAGAATATCAATTTGATACGCGTAAAAATCTTTGCTTAAGTGCCTGGTGAGCCCAAGGAGGACAACATGGCACTGTATGACGCACTTTTCGAGCCCATCAACGTCGGCGGCGTAGAAATTCCCAACCGCATCGTGCGCGCACCACATGGCACCCACCTGATGGGCGAAGGCTTGATCGCCTACCACGAAGCCAGAGCCAAGGGTGGCGTAGGAATGTCCACCATCCAGGCGACCGGCATTCACCCATCAGCGCCCATCGGGATCCCGCTGTTCAGCGACAGCTGCATGCCGTTCCTGGAAGAAATTGGCCAGCGCGTGCACAAACATGGCATGAAGTTGTTTCACCAGATATATCACCCCGGCGCCGGATATGGCGAAATGATGGGCGCGCCCGAACATTGGTCTGCCAGCGAAGTTCCCAACCCCATGTCCGGCGTCGTGCCGGTGGCCATGACCAAAACCATGATCGACGACCTGGTCGCACACTTCGCCAGCGCCGCTCGCCGGGTGCGGGATGCAGGCTTGGACGGTGTCGACATCCACGCGTCCAGCGGTTACCTCATTCACGAGTTCTTATCTCCCGCGTTGAACAAGCGCGATGATGAATATGGCGGTTCTGCGGAAAATCGCTTGCGCCTACTGTTGGAGGTGATCGCGGCAGTACAGGCGGAAGTCGGCGACAGCGATTTCGCGGTGGGCGTGCGCTTACCGAACGAGGATTACGTGCCGGGTGGCTTGACCGCAGAGCAGAACCGGGACATAGCGCAGACCGTAGACCCCCTGGTGGATTACGTTTCCCTGCATATGGGCGCCTACTGGCGTTTCCACAAGCTGATCGCGCCGGCAGACGACCCCCTCGGCGTGGAAATGAAGGCCAATGCGGTGATCAAGCCAATGATCACAAAGCCGACCATCGTGACCGGTCGTATCATGACCATGGACCACGCGAATCATATCGTCACGTCCGGCGAAGGCGATATGGTGTCGATGGTGCGTGCATTACTCGCCGACCCCGAACTGGTCAACAAGGCCCGCCGCGGTGAGGAACACCGGATTCGACCCTGCATCGGCTCGAATATGGGTTGTGTCGGTCGCTTGATGAGCGGCCAGGGTTTGAGCTGCGTGGTGAACGTGAGCGCCGCCATGGAGTCCAAGATGTCCCAGGAGCCGGACAACCCAACGGACACGCCTAAGAAAATACTGGTTGTCGGGGGCGGCCCCGCGGGACTCGAGTTCGCAAGGACTGCCGCCCTTCGCGGGCATCATGTGCAGCTACACGAAGCCATGCAGATGTTGGGCGGACAGGTAAACATGGCGTCCGGCGCTCCCCACAGGGGAGACATCGGCGCGATTACCTCGTGGCTCAGCGACGAGTTGGAGTACCTGCAGGTAGACGTGCGTCTGAACTCCCTGGTCGATGCCGACATGATCGCGGACGCAGCACCCGATGAAGTAATTATCGCCACCGGCACCACGCCGCGCACCGACGGCTTCCAACTCACCGATCCGGCAAATCCCATTGCCGGGTTCGACCTGCCCCACGTACGCAACTCCTGGGATCTGTTCGGCTACGGAGAACCGGTAAACATCGAAGGCCCGGCGCTGGTTTATGACGATACCGGCTCATTTGAAGCCATATCCGCAGCCGATGTGCTGCTGGACGCCGGCGTGCCCGTAACGCTGGTATCGAGATTCAACGACGTGGGTGACAATCTTCCGTATCCCGCGGTCACCGCGGGTGCGGCCCGAGAAAGGTTGATGTCGGGAGATTTCGATTTCGTCGGCGGTCATTACCTGCGCGAGATACGTGAAGGCGAAGTGGACGTGGGCGTGATGTTCACCGAGCGACGCCGCACCATCCCCGCACGCACGGTCATTTTGATCGGCTTCAACGAACCGAACCGCGGACTGGCGAGCGAACTCTCGGCGCAAGGCGTGAACGTGCACCAGATCGGCGACGTGCAGGGGCGCAACAGCATTCTCAACGCCATTCACTCCGGCGCCAAGTTAGGACGCAGTATCTAAACCACGCCCTCGTCGCGCAGGCGTTTCAGCTCAGCTTCGTCTACCCCGGCCAGCTCCGCCAGGACAGTTGCGGTGGCACCGCCAAGCGTTGGTGGATCAGTGAGCTCGGGTGGGTCGATGTCACGGTATCGCAGCGGCGTGTGCATCTGCGTGATCTCGCCAAAGCTTGGATGCGGCCTTTTCTCAACTGTGCCGCGAGCCGCCAGGTGCGGATCATTGAGTACGTCGTCCAGCCCATTTACCGGGGCGCAAATCACGCCGTATTGCTGGGTTATGGCGGTGATTTCTGCACGGGTGCGCGCACGCGTCCACTGGCTCACCAGTTCATCAGTCTCATCCATATTCGCGGCGCGTAACGCCATGTTGGAGAAGCGCGGGTCGCTGGCCATTTGCGCATCGCCCATCGCTTCGCACAGTTTGCGCCAGTGCCCTTCGCGTATACAGATGATGGCCACGTAGCCATCCGATGCCGGGTATACGTTGTACGGCGCGAGCGCCTTGCCCGGATGGCGGTTGCCCGCCCGGGGCATCTGCTCGCCGGCGACATAGTACGACCCGAGCGCGGTTGCCAGGGTAGGCAGCACACAATCCTGCATGGAAATATCCACGGTTGCCCCCTCGCCCGACCGTTCCCGCGCGAACAGCGCACTGATGATGCCAGCGTACAGGTGAGTACCGGCAATAAAATCCGCGAAAGCCGCTGCTGTCTTGAGCGGCGGGCCTCCATCTTCACCGGTTATGCTCATCACGCCGGTCATGGCCTGCAGGGTGATGTCCATGCCGAGGTAGTCGCGATACGGTCCTGGTGCATTGCCGTAGCCGGTGCTCGATGCGTAAACCAGCCGAGGGTTCAGCGCTCGGAGCGATTCGGCCCCCACGCCATATTTGTCCATCGTGCCCGGCGCGAAATTCTCAAACACGACATCGACCTCGGCCGCCATCTTTTTGATCAGGTCCTGGCCTTGCTCAGACTTGAGATTGAGGGTGATGCTCTGTTTGTTGCTGTTTAGAAACGCAAACGGATAGGTGGACGACGCCGCCTCGCCACGCGCGCGCAACGTTTCGCCGATGAGCGATTCGACTTTGATCACCCGGGCCCCGCCTTGCGCCAACAGAAACCCGCAATAGGGCCCGTTGTACACCTGGCCAAAATCGAGCACGGTCACGCCCGCAAGTGGTTGTGTCTGCATACAGTTTCCGCAAGCTGCCTTTCGTCAGTAGTGAACCATGCTCTATGATTGGGGGTCAATCAAACCGGAGAACCGCATGAGCAGCGCAGCGGATTGGCTCGATCTGTCAGGCAAGGTCGCCCACGTCACCGGCGGAGGTAAAGGCATAGGCCGTGGCATTTCCCGCGCGTTGGCCATGGCCGGCGCCCACGTTATGGTCAGCGATGTCAATGTCGCAGGCGCAAAGGAGACTGCCCAGGAGATTGACGGCAGCGCCATGTTCCTGGACGTCACCGATGGCACGGCCGTGGATGAAGCCATGGAGCACACACTGTCGACGTGTGGGCGGTTGGACATACTGGTGAACAATGCAGGTGTCTACCAACAGTACGGCGGGCCCGTGGGTGAGATCACGGACGAAATGTGGCGCACCCTGTGGTCGGTAAACGTAGACGGCGTGTTCTACTGCTGCCGTGCGGCGGCCAAGGTCATGATTGAACGCGGCGTCGGCGGCCGTATTATCAACGTGTCATCCACCCAGGCCGTGACCCCGGGCGTAGGTGTTACCTATGATGGATCAAAGGCCGCGGTGGCACAGATCACCAAGGCGCTCGCGCTGGAGCTTGCTCCGCACAACATCAACGTCAACGCCCTGGCCCCCGGCCCAACCTGGGTGGGTGAAGGCCCACCACCTGCCACCGGCGGCAATCGTCCAACACCGACCGGCGACCCACTGGCAGACACCGTAGCCGATAGAATCGCGCGACTACCGAAAGGACATTGGGCGGACCCCATGGAACAAGGCAAAGCCGTCGTATTCTTAGCGTCCGAGATGAGTGACTTCGTCACCGGCATCTATCTGCCGGTAGACGGCGGTTGGCTCGTTCTCTAGTGAATAAGAAAACCGTTGCCGTGATCGAAGGGGACGATGCCGCTCCAGAGGCCGTGCGCCCAACGATCGAGCTGGTGAGCAAACTCGGGCTACCCATACATTGGACTCACCCCGTCGTCGGTGAAACCGCAAAGGAGCAGTTCGGCACGCCGTTCCCGGAAGAAGCCCGCGCGTTGATCGACGCGGCGGATACCACCTTTTTCGGTTCCACCAGCGGATCCAGCGGCGTCGCGCTGATGTATCTACGTTGGGGCAAGCAGACCTATGCCAACGTCCGCCCGGCAAAATATTTCGACGGCGTTCCCAGCGCTTTGGCGGATCCCACCGGTATCGATTTTGTGATCGTGCGTGAGAACCTGGAGGATCTTTATGTTCGTGCCGAAGGCGAGCTCGCGGAACTGTCAAATCTTGGCCTGCAGAGCGGCACCGCGAGAACGCCGCTTGCGGATCTTGGCGATGGACGCTACGCGATCAAGGCCATCACCAGACAAGGCAGCGAACGCGTCCTGCGGTTCGCCTTCGATCTCGCGCGCCAGCGCCGGGGGCAGCTGACCGTAACTTCAAAATACAACATGCTGCCGAAATCAGACGGGTACTTTCTGGAAATCGCACAAGGCCTTGCGCGCGAATATCCCGACGTGGAAATGAATCACTACATCGTGGATGACTTTGCCTGTCGCCTGGTGGCTAATCCGCAGCAGTTCGACGTGACGGTGATGCCCAATCTGTACGGCGACATTCTCTCCGATGCCGCCGCCGGGCTGGTAGGTGGGCTGGGCATGGCACCCAGCGGCTGCTACGGAGACAACTACGCGTACTTTGAATCCGCGCATGGGACCGCACCGGACATCGCGGGCACCAACACCATCAATCCAACGGCCAATCTGTTGACCGCAGCCATGATGCTCGAATATCTCGACTTTGGTGAAGCTGCCCAAGCGCTGCGCTCTGCCCTACAGACAACACTCAGACAAGGCGACACGCTCACCCGCGACCTGGGCGGCAGCGCGAGCACCACCGAGTTCTGTGCGGCGGTGGAGGCGGAATTACCTTAGCGTAGTGTCCCGTAAGCGCTAAACGCCTTCTTGCCTGATCACCTCAATCACCTCGTCTGGCTTCTGCATCGGAATGAAGTGCGTGCAATCAGGCCAGTACAATTCCCGCCCCTGCGGGAAAGCGTCTACCAATCCCGGCCAGGTGGGCGATGAGGAGAAATCAGGCCCAGTATCCGGTGAAGGCAACATAGCCCTCACTACAGTAACGGGAATCTCGAGTTGCCGGGCGCTGTCGTATACGTCACCGTTGGTCCGCGCCGACATATAAACGTGTGCTTCAATTTCCGGCGGACAGGCCAGCACGTACTCGCCGGACTCGATTCGCTCCAACCCGTACTGGCAGTAGTCGCGCAGAATGCGCGGGTGGAACAACGGAAATGAACTCTTATCCCGCAGCCTCGCAATCATGTCTTCTACGGAGGCGTAGACATTGCGACGCTTCGCCGCGGGGTGCAACTCATCGCCAAACATCCAAGCGTGGTCTTCGTCATAGGCCTCGGGTGCCGCCACCGTGGGGTCCAACAACACCAGGCGACTGAAGGCGCCGCTGATCGCTGCACCGTCAATCAATCCGTGGGCGCCCATGGAATGTCCAATACCGATCAGGTCCTGCAAACCCAAGGCTTGCACGAAAGCCGCCTGGTCTTCACTGAAGGTATGCCAATCAGTAACCGCGAGCTTCTGACTGCGTCCGTGTCCGCGTTGCTCCAAGGCGACGATGTGATGCTCGGGGAAGGCTTCAGCGTGATAGTCCCACACCCGACCGTGAAACCCTGTGGCGTGGACAAAATACAGCGACGGACGATCATCGCGACGCTGGCCTCGCTCCCAATAGGCGAGCTCCGCGCCGTTGACCTTTACCTTGCGTAAAACTGGCTCCACCGTGGTCATCAGGCTTCCTGATTGGAAACGGGTAAATCTTCTACCGCGGCACGCATCCGTGGGACGTGTTCGCTGACCTTTAGGCCACCGCCGAGGGTGCGCAAGCAGAGATGCGTCAGCCCGGCGTCATCCCAATTGGTCACGCGATCCCGCCATTCCGACTCCCGTGGACCTACCACGGCAACGCCGGCTTCGGTTCCAATCTCCTCGGTCTCTCGGCCGGCGTCGGCGGCAGCCGAGTCTATACGCGCCTTTACGTCTGGGTATTCCTCAGGCGACGCCAACACAAACCAACCCGACGCCCATTTACCGATGCGACGCACCACGGCACCGCCCGGTATGCCGCGTGCGCCTACCCATATCGGTATACGAGCCTGGACCGGCCGTGGGTCAATGCCATTCTCCACGACGGTATCGAAACGACCTTCGAAGGTAACGGACTCCTCGGTCCACAGCCGATGAATGAGCTCCAGTTGCTCGTCACAACGCGCCCCTCGAGTGTGGAAATCCACGCCCATGGCCTGATACTCCGGTTCGCTCCCACCCACGCCGATACCCAGGCGCAGTCGCCCGTTAGACAGCACGTCCAGTTCAGCTGCTTGCCGCGCCACCAGCGCCGTCGGCCGCAGCGGCAATACAATCACCGACGGGACCAGCTCAATTTTCTCGGTAATCGCCGCGATATAACAAAGCAGGGAAAATGGTTCGTGTAAGTGACCGCTGCTCGGCCGGATGACCTGGTCCGGAACCCGCAAGTGGGTCAACCCCAGCCCTTCGGCAGCCTGGGCGAAATCCCTTATCGCACCCAAATCACCGGCCATCTCCCGTACCGGGAGAGAAACCCCTACGCGCATGTGCGTCTCCTCCTTAGACAGATCAGCTGATGTTATCCAGTATCGGCAGCAGATAACTCACAAAGGCCTCCGGATTCTCGGACATCGGGAAATGCCCGACGCCCTTCATCTCGGTCCAGGAGGATCCTGCTATGGCCTCATGCGCACCCTGACCGAGCTCCGATGTACCGCTGTAGTCATATTCGCCGGACAGGATGTGTACTCCCACCTGGTTGGTGTCGATTTCCGAGGCGCACGAGCGTAGATCGTAGTCGTCAACGTAATACACCAGGTCTCCGATAAAGACCGGCGGCCAACCGCTGGCATACACGAAACTGGTTTCTTTGCGATAAGGCTTGGGCGAGGTCGGCGACATCAGGCCGTCCATCAGCCGTGCTTTGTACTCGTTGTTAATCTGCGGATGCCACAACTCACCGAACTGGGACGTGCTGCCCTCTATGTGCAGAGAGCCCTCAACAGAAATCACCGCACGAAACAGATCACCGTGTTTGTGGGCCAGGTCCAGAGCCAGCAGACCACCCACCGAGCAACCCATGAAGACCGGGTCTTCAAGCTCCAACGCCTTGGCTAACTCTACTGGTACCGATCGCAGAAAATCACCTTTGAGCGCATAGGTCTCGGACCACCACTCCTTCTGCACCGGCGGCACTGATTTGCCATGGCAGGGCAGATCGTAGGCGATCAAGCGAAAGCGCTCGGTGATTTCCGGGTATTCGAACAGGTGGCGCCACTGGCTGCCGTGACAGCCGGCCGTGTGCTGCATCAACAGCGGAATACCCTGCCCGGCTTCTTCGAAATAGATCCGGTGGTCATATCCACCAAGATTCAAATGTACATAACGGCCCACGGGCGCGTCGAATCGTCCCTGCTCGCCAACCTCACCCTGGCGCAACCCGTAGTTCTGCGGGGTCGGGCGCAGCAACTCAACTGCGCGCATGATGGCTGCATAATATTGCGCCTGCACCACGGGATCACCAGCACGGTCGAGGCCCTGGCCAACCGCCATATTCGCCATCAAATCATTGTGGAATCGCTTGGGTACTTCCGCGAGGACATCCTGCCAGACGGTTTCGGCGCCACTGTATTCCACCACGCCCGGCGCGTCCTGGGGGACGCCAGCAGAAACCTCACCGTTGTTCAGGCATATGCCCAGCTGCGCATCGCCGATGTTGAGACGTAAACCGCCATTCCAGTGTCGCGCCGCCTGCTGAAATTCGCCGTCCCCAGCACATGCGGCTGCCCAATCATCCGCTGTCGATATCTGTAAACTCATGTATTCCTCCTGATTCAAATCTCAACTAAACGGTTGCACGCCGGTCAATTCAACTGACAGCTCCCATAAGCGGCGCGCATCGGCCTCGTCGCGGGCCTGGCTGCTTGGAACCACCTTAACCGCCGAACGTGCAATTTCAAACAAACCGGCAGGTCCGTAATACTCACCACCGAGTGCCTGCGGATCCGTCGCCGCCCTGAGGGTCGGCAAGGCACCCTCGGCGGCGGTGTTCATCACCAGGCGTGCCAGCGGCTGCACCACGGTATACAACCCTTTGGGAAAATGCCGAGCAAGCTCGGTATCTGCACCACCCGGGTGACAGGCAATCACATCCAGCGCGGTGTCCGCGGCTTGCAGGCGGCGTTGCAGCTCGAAGGTGAACAACAGGTTGGCAAGCTTACTCATGCCGTAGCGCGCGCCGGCCCGGTAGCTTTGCTGCGCATGCGGATCGGAATAATCGATGCGGCCGAACTTGTGCGCACTGCTGGCGACGTTTACAACCCGCGCGTCGGCTTGTGACATCAAGGTGGGCAGGAGCAATCCCGTGAGGGCGAAGTGCGCCAGATGATTGATGCCAAACTGCGATTCAAAGCCCTCTTCGGTGAGCGTCTTCGGAGGCATCATGACGCCGGCGTTGTTGATCAGCACGTCCAGACGCGGCTCGTCCTGAACCGCCTCGGCTGCCGCCGCCACGCTGGCGAGGCTGGCCAGGTCCAGCGGAATATAGCGTAGTTCCGCGCCTGAAGTTTCTGCCTGTATGCGTGCGATCGCCGCCTGGGCTTTGTCTTCCGAGCGGCAGCCAAGCAGCACCCGCGCGCCGCGTTGGGCCAGTACCCGCGCCGCCTCGAAACCTATACCCGTATTGGCGCCGGTGACGAAGAACGTTCGACCAACCTGATCCGGGACGTCTTTTTCGGTATACAAATTCGCTAGACCTTGACCGCGCGCTCGATGTAAGCGTTGAACTCGTCGGCAAAGTCCGGGTGCCAGCGCGACAGTGCCGGGCGGTTTTGCAGGATATCGTCGGTATTCCATTGGATACGGGCGTTGTCCATCTCGGTAGTGACGTCATTGTCCGGGCAGATGATGTAGAAATCTCCTTCGCCCAGGCGAGTGAGCAGCTCGTCGGCAACTTGTTCCGGGGTCCAGGCCGCTGGCGGCTTTTCAGCAACGTGTGCTTTGATGAGCCCGGTGTACGTGAATCCGGGTACCAACAGGTGGGCTGTCACCTGGCACCCTTCTACGTTGCGCAACTCGTGGGCCAAGCTCTCGGTAACCGCGCGTACCCCCGCCTTGCTGACGTTATACGCCGCATCACCAGGCGGGTTGGTCAATCCCTGCTTGGATCCGGTGTTTATGATTACGCAGGGCGTGTTTTGATCAATCATCAACGCGGTGAAGGTCTGCAGGCCGTGAATGACACCCCACAGGTTAACGCTCAGCACTTTTTGCCAACCGTCATAACGCTGCCACGCGCCACCGCCGCCGCCGGTGCCGGCATTGTTCATGAGCACGGCCACCTCGCCGAAGCGCGCCATGACATCGTCGCACAGGCCGGCCACGTCCTGCGGGTCGGATACATCGGTCACCCGTCCAAAAGCCTCGCCACCCAGCTCGGCAACCGCCGTTTCCAATGCGTCCGCGTCCCGGTCTGCAAGGCATATGCGCATGCCTGCAGCCGCGAACTTTCGCGCTGCAGCCAAGCCAATGCCGCTGGCCCCGCCGGTGATTACCGCCACGCGGTCGGCAGCAATTGCTGGGTGAGTCATGTCTCGTGCTCCTTGAAGTATGCGCGGCGGCCGCGTCAGTCGGCGCCAAATACAGTAGTAAAACGGACATTGTCCGCGGCCAGGCCCGCAGTGACCACCGCCATGCCGCCCGCTTTTACCATCCACTCCAGTCGATGGTCCCGGTATTCTCGCTTGAACCCAGCCGCGATGGCAGCTTGCATTATCTGCGCATCGAGCTCCGCGGCGTCTGCTGCCTCCTTGCATTGCGCCACGGTCGGACGGGCATTGACCCGCTGCAGCCACGCCGCGAGCCTGGACGCGGGATCGGGGTATAGATCGAACCTGGTCGCCCCATTAACGAAGGGCGCAACACACAGGTCGCCCCAGCCGAAGTTCGCGCCATTGAACCATGGCCGCTCACCCAACTGCGCATCAAGCCAGGTGAACCAGCCGCGTATCTCGTGGCCCGCGTAGCTGTTCAAACGATCTGCCAACTCGCCCTCGGCGCGGCCGAAGTGTTTTACTTCTGATAAACCCCAGGTGTTCGCTTCAAAGTGGGTGTCCATCACGTCTTCCAACATGCGCACCCGTGCCCGTTCGCCCGGGGATGCTGGTAACAGGGGTGGCGTTGGCCACCGGTCTTCGATGTATTCGAGGATGATGGAGGAGTCGAAAATTGTCTCATCACCGACCACGAGCATCGGAACTTCGCCGCGAGGACTCAGTTTGAGAAAGGCATCGCGTTCGGCGCCCTCATTGAAGCTTGGGCCCTGTAGCGAAAAATCGACGCCTTTTTCCAGCAACGCCAGTTTCACCTTCTGCGCGTACGGTGAGAGCGGGTGCTCGAACAGTGTGATCATATTATCGCCAGTCACGCCGGGCTAGTCCGCGACCGGGTCGCGCAGACCAAATTCCGCAAAGACCTGGTCCGTGTGCTCACCGAGGGTCGGTGGTCGCCGATAAAATCCTGCCGGGCTTTGCGAGAACTTGATAGGGCTGCCCACGATGGCGACCTCAGGATTGTCACCCGGCAATTCAAAGCGCGTGATCATATCGCGGGCTGCTACATGGGGGTCGGCAAATATGTCTTTGGCGGTGTTGACCGGTCCGCACGGGACCGTGCCGCCGAGCTTCGTGACCACTTCCTGCTTGCTGAGCTGCGACGTCCACGCTGAGATCGCTTCTTCCACGAATTCCTGATTGCGACGCCGCACAAAGGTGTTCTGAGTGCGCTCGTCATCGATGAGATCCTCGCGCTGCATGGCGGCGCACAATGCCTGCCAGTGCCCGGGACCCGGTGCGGCGATGGCCACGCCACCATCATTGGTGGGGAAGATGCCGAATGGCATGAGATTCGGGTGGTGTTGACCGCGGGGACCAAGCTCTATCTGGCTGTAACCATAATTGGCTACCACGGTTTCGTTGAAGGCCAACATGGCATCGTACATGCCGATGTCAAAAAACTGGCCCACGCCCGTTGCGTTGGCATGATTTATGGCGGCCAGCAAGCCCATCGCCAACAGCGTGCCCGGATAAATATCCCCAACGCTGACGCCGCATGGATAGCCGGCATCCCCTTGGGGGCCGGTAATGTGCGCCACCCCGCCCATGGACTGCGCCACGATGTCGTAGGCCGGCCACTCGGCATACGGGCTTTCACCCGTACGCGGATCGCCAAAGCCGCGAATGGCGCCATATACGATCCTGGGATTGCGCGCTTTGATTGCCTCGTAGCCCACGCCCAGGCGGTCCATGACCCCAACCCGCATGTTTTCGACAATGGCATCAGCCTGCTCACACAACTTGAGCAAGGCTTCACGGTCCTCGCTCTGCTTTAAGTCCAGCACCACGCTGCGCTTGTTGCGGTTGATGCTGGCAAAGTAGCCGCCGTAGTCCACACCTGCTTGTTCGTCCGCGGTGGCATTGGCGTAATCCGGTGGCAGCGGTGGCACCGAGCGGGATCCGTCGCCGTGAGGTGGCTCGATTTTGATGACGTCGGCGCCCATGTCGGCCAACAGCGCGGTCCCGAAAGGACCTGCCAGCGCCATGGTGCAGTCAACAATGGTCAGATTTGCCAGCGGCCCAGTCCGCTCAGTCATAACTCCCCCTGCTACGCCTTATTGTTTCCGGCCTCATGGTGAAACACCTGTTTGTCGAAGCGAATCTTACCAAGTCCTGGCGCGTTGATGTGAGCTCGAGCATCCGACGCGTCAATCGGTGGCGCCAGGGCGCCGAAACCAGTAACTTTCGTCGACGCATCGAGCCAACTGAGACCGGTAAGAAACTTCATGGCAAACAAGCTGGCCTACCAGACCGCGGGAGACCCCTCTCGCCACGCCATCATGCTGGTACACGGCTTCATGTCGTGCAACGGCCAATGGCTGTGCAATGTCGACGCCCTGTCGAAGGATCACTACCTGGTCATGATTGAGCTCTGGGGTCACGGTGACTCGCCCACGCCCCGGGATGAGGCTTGTTACTCAATATCCAGCTACGTGACCCAGTTCGAACACATTCGTGAGGTCCTCGGCATTCAACGCTGGAGCGTTATCGGGCAGTCGTACGGTGCCGGGCTGGTCATCAACTATGCCCTGCAACGCCCTGAGCGCTGCGACGCCGTTGTGGTGACCAATTCGCGTTCCGCATTCGGCAAGATCGAACGTGGCGCCCCCCGGAACAAAGACAAGCAAACGCGCTTCGACCCGAGATCATTACCCTTTCACCCAATTAACGCCCGCCGCTTCCCGCAACACGTCAAAGACGCGCTGGTGGAGAAGGCGGACGGCATCACATTGGCAGCCATCAAACTGGGCGGGCTGGTCGGCGACCTGAACAGCATTAAGACTCTGGGGAAACTCGAGCAACCGGTTTTGTTGACCAACGGCAGGTACGAAAAATCCTTCCAGGTGGACCTCGACAATCTGTTGCAGCTCTACTGCGACCTCAACGTGGCGGATCTGGATGGCGGACACTCCGTAAATATTGAGGCGGCGGAAGGGTTCAACGCCGCGGTCCTCAATTTCCTGTCCAACGCGCAGGAGCCATCATGAGCGGCGAAGACGACCAGGGCCTGCGCGGAAAAGTAGCCATCGTCACCGGCGCCGGCGCTGCCGAAGATGGTATAGGCAATGGCCGGGCCGCAGCCATTCTGCTGGCGCGGGCCGGTGCAAACATCATCGCCGTCGACCGCGACGCGGCGTTGGCGCAACGCACAGTGGACATGATTGTTAAAGAAGGCGGTAAAGCATGCGTCGCCACCGCCGACGTCACGCTGGAAAGCGACTGCCGCCGGGTCGTCGAACAAGCCACACAGACCTACGGCGGCGTCGACGTGCTGGACAACAACGTCGGGGTTGGCAGCGTTGGCTCGGTTGTCGATGAAGATCCTGAAACATGGGACAGGGTCATGCGCATCAACGTGAATTCCATGTTTCTGATGTCCAAATTCGCGGTACCCGCCATGATCGAGCGCGGCGGCGGCGCGGTGATCAACGTATCTTCAATTTCCGCCCTGCGCCCCCGCGGACTTACCGCCTATTCCACATCCAAGGGCGCCGTGCTTGCTTTGACCCGGGCCATGGCGGTAGATCACGCCCCAGAGGGTGTTCGCGTGAACTGCATCGCACCGGGCCCCGTGTTCACCCCTATGGTATACAGTAGCGGCATGAGCGAAGAACGCCGACGCAAGCGCCAACAAGCCTCGCCCCTCGGCATTGAGGGCACCGGCTGGGACATCGGCAATGCCGTGGTGTTCCTCGCGTCCAACCGCGCACGCTACATCACCGGCCAGACCCTCGTCGTCGATGGCGGCGTGACGATACAGGCCGCCGAGCGATGATCCATGGCCTGTAGTTTGTGGAATAATTCAACCCGTGACTGATGGAGGAAAGTGCATGCTCGAGCCATATACGGTGCTCGATCTTACGGATGAGCGCGGCGAAATCGGCCCTATGCTGCTGGGCGATCTCGGCGCAGATGTGATTCGCATCGAGCCGCCGGGTGGGACCAGCGCGCGCAGCAAGGGTCCATTCCTGGCGGACGCCTCGGAGGATCTACACAGCCTGCAATTCATTGCTTTCAACCGCAACAAGCGATCCATCGTGCTGGATCCGAATTCCGCAAGCGACCGCCAGACGTTGCAGCAGTTGATCGAACGCGCGGACTTCATATTCACCTCTTCGCCCGTTTGTACGCTTGCACCCTACGGTCTTGATTTCGAAGCAGCAAAGCAGATCAATCCACGCATCATTTTCACAACGATATCGCCATTTGGCACCACGGGACCGTACGCAGAATATGCCGCAAATGATCTGGTGGTCGCTGCCCTGGGCGGACCGGTAGCGTTGCAGGGTACTATCAACCGTGCGCCGGTGCGCCTGTCGGTAACGCAGGTGTGGCGTCATGCCGGCGTCGAAGCCGCCGCTGGCGCCATGGTCGCGCTCGGTCAAATGCTTAACTGCGGTGAAGCGCAATTTGTAGACGTGTCCGCTCAGTCCGTCATGACCTGGACTATGTTGAACGCCATGGACGCGTACGCGATCCAGGGTTACGACTTTGAGCGGGCCGGATCCGTAGTCAACACGGCGCGCATGCGTGCGCAGATCCAGCACCCCACGGCAGATGGCTACGTGATCGGACTACCCTTCTCCGACATTATCCGCGCCTGCCTGCCAGGCATGATTGAAGAAGGCATCGCAGATCAATCGATCACGGACATCGATTGGGACGAGTACGATCTGAACACCTTCGATCCTGACGCCAAGCCGCTAAATCTCGCCCAGGGCACAGACATGTGCCAACGCTACTTCGCACCGCGCAACAAGCAGGATCTTTTCGAATTTGGCCTCCGCGAAGGCGTGACCCTGGCACCGGTCAACACGTTGACCGAACTGCTCGATCTCGAGCACATACAATTTCGGGAATACTGGCGCACCCTCGATCTACCGGATGGGACGGCCGTGCGTGCGCCCGGACTGTGGGCCAAGACCTCGTCCAACCAGCTCAGCGTGCGCCGCGAAGCACCGGGGTTGGATGCCGACGGAGACGACATTCGCCGCGAGCTCAGCGCGCCTGGGGCAAGCCAAACCTATCCCGCAGCAAACCCCGAGAAGGAGTTACCCTTCGCCGGTCTCAAGGTCGCGGACTTTGCCTGGGTTGGCGTGGGGCCCATCTCTGCGAAATATCTGGCAGACCACGGTGCAACCGTAGTACGCGTGGAATCTGAAGGCCGCCCGGACGTCCTGCGTGGCAACGGTCCGTTCAAAGACGACGAGCCGGGCCTTGACCGCTCCCAGTTTTTCGGAGACTTCAACACCTCCAAACGCAGCTTCTCCCTGGATCTGAAAAGCAAGGAAGGGCTCGAGCTGGCACGCAAACTCATCGCCCAGAGCGACGTATTCATCGAAAGCTTCGCCCCGGGTGCGATCGAGCGCATGGGCTTGACCTACCAAGAGGTAAGCGAGTTAAACCCTGGGCTGATCATGATCAGCACCTGCTTAATGGGCCAAACCGGCCCGGCCCGTGCATTGGCTGGTTATGGGTATCACGCGGCTGCGATAGCCGGCTTCTACGAAGTCACCGGCTGGCCGGATATGGAACCCAGTGGGCCATGGGTAGCTTACACCGACACCATTGCACCACGTTTCGTATCCACTCTTTTGGGCGCAGTGCTCGACCACCGGCGTCGGACCGGCGAAGGCTGCTATGTGGATTTAGCGCAGATCGAGACCGCCCTGCACTTCCTGGGCCCTGAACTGCTGGACTTGCAAGCCAACGGCACGACTTATACGCGCATGGGCAACAGGGGTCGTTATGCAGCACCCCAGGGCTGCTACCCCTGCGCAGGAGAAGACCGCTGGTGCGCCGTATCCGTTGACACCGACGAGCAATGGCAGAATTTGTGTCGGGAAATGGGGCGCGAAGACTGGGCAAACGATGCGAACCTCGCAACCAACGCGCAACGCTTAGGCGAACAAGAACAGATCGATGCTGGCATCGCCGATTGGTCGCAGAATCAGGAACCCGTCGACCTCATGCGACGCCTGCAGTCCGCTGGCGTTCCTGCAGGTGTGGTACAACGCAGTAGCGAGCTGTTAGCCGACCCGCAATACGCGCACCGGAATTTCTACCGCTACCACGAGCACCCGGTAATGGGCAAAATTCCCTACGCCGGCCATCAGTACCGTATCAGCGGATACGACAACGCGCCGCGCGCAGCAGCGCCGACGTTGGGGCAGCACAGCTTCGAAGTGTTGAGCGATCTGTTAGGGTTCAGTGATGAAGAAATCGCCGCGGCATACGCCAACGGCGCGGTGAATTAGCTCACACTCAAACCGCCATCCACGGGCAGCGCCACGCCGGTAATGTATCCGGCTTTTTCCGATGCGAGGAAGGTGGCGGCGTGAGCAACATCCCAGGCACTGCCCATGCGACGCCCCAGGGGTACCTGCCGGTCGCGCTCCGCAACCACTTCGTCTCTGGATTTATCCGCGGTGATGCGCGCTTCAATCGCCATGGGTGTGTTCATCAAGCCCGGCAGAATGGCGTTCGCGCGCACGCCATAGCGGGCATTCAGTGCAGCCAACTGCTCCGTTAAGGCCACCACCGCCGCCTTCGTGGTTTTGTAACCCACCAGCGGATAAGGCTTCCAGGCAGCCATGGACGAAATGTTGATGATTGCACCGGAACCGGCGGCACGCATAAGTGGCAACACATGTTTGCAGGCAAACACCATGCCGCGAAGATTGATCTGAACCAGACGATCGAATGCCTCTTCGGTGATATCCTCCACCGGCGCGTCACCACCGGTGATGCTCACGCCAACGTTGTTGTGCAGAACGTCGATCGTGCCCCACAGATCCACAACCTCTGCGACAAGCGCTTGCACGGAATCTTCAGATTGCACACTGACCTGAAAAGCCGCAGCGGCATTTCCTTCCTTGGCAATCATATCCACGGTTTCCTGGGCGGACTCCAGGCTCAGATCTGCAACCGCAACTTTAGCCCCCTGGCGGGCAAATTCCATGGCGGTGGCGCGTCCATTGCCTATGGTCTCCCCGGGCGTCTGACCACCACCAACCACCAGTGCGACTTTGTCCTGCAACATCACAACGCCCTCCATCATCCCATCGGGTAGCGAATCTCTTGTGACACTTCATCGATCTTTGCCAGCACCTCGGAATCCAAGGTGAGGTCGGCTGCGGCAAAAATGTCGTCCAACTGTTCCACGCTGGTCGCCCCCACGATGGTCGACGCCACGAAGTCATGTTGTTTGCTCCAGGCGGTGGCCATGGTAACTGGCGACATGCCTGCCTCATCCGCAACCTTCAAAAACGCGGCGGTAGAAGCCAATGCTCTGTCATTGGCGAAGCGCATCGCCATGGCGGCCTGACGCCCGCCCATTTCCAGGTAGCGGGTAAAGCGGGCACCCTCAGGCCGTGCGCCGTCGTTGTACTTGCCAGACAGAACCCCGCCCCCTAGCGGCGAATAAGGAATCAAGCTTACCTGCTCCTGCCGGCACGCTTGTGCCAACTCATCCTCAAAGCGCCTGTTGTTCAAGCTGAAATTATTCTGAATCGTTTCGTAGCGCGCCAATCCATGCATCTCCGCAGCCATCGAGCTCCTGGTCAAACCCCACGATGTTTCATTGCTGCAGCCAAGGATACGAACCTTGCCGGACTGCACCAGCTCATCCAGCGCGGCGAGAATCTCTTCATAGGGGGTACCGTGATCCGGCCAGTGGGTCTGGTACAGGTCGATATAGTCTGTTTGCAGCTTCTGCAGGCTGCCTTCTACCGCGCGTACTATATTGTGGCGGTCCAAGGCCGTCTTGCCCTCGCGCACCGCCGCTTGTATCCAGCCATGACTGGGACCAGACACCTTGGTCGCAATGATCAACGCGTCACGTGGCTTGGTCTTCATCCAACGGCCAACGATCTCTTCGGTACGGCCGGCGTACTCACGATCCGGTGGTACCGGGTAGTTTTCAGCCGTGTCGTAGAAATCGATGCCGGCATCGAACGAGCGATCAAGAATCTCGAACGCGGCTTTCTCATCCGCGCCGGTGCCGAAGGTCATCGTCCCCATACAAATATCAGACACGACGATGCTGCTACGCCCCAGTCGATTGCGCTTCATTACCCATCCCTAATTCAATACAAGCAGAAATCATTGTAAGCCACCCGGCCCTGCGATGTAGGATGATCGCACTTGGGATCAGGACTCGAATATGTCTGCCCGCAACGAACTGGCACAAATATGGCGTGCCGCTGGCCTGGACCAAACCGCCCTGACGCAGATCGATGTGCGCGACACGCCACAATGCCTACCGTCGTCGTTCAATGTCGGTACGGCAGCCCAGACCAGCATAGCCGCGGCAGCGCTTGCGGCAGAATCCATGTATCACCTGCGTTCTGGCGCCCATCAAATCGTCAGCGTAGATCGCAACGCGGCCGAGCTGGAGTGCACCGGTTACTTCAAAGTCGACGGCACCGCCCCCAATGCGTGGGAAAAGTTCTCCGGATTATATGAGGCGGCTGACGGCTACGTACGCATCCACGCTAACTTCGAGCACCATCGCGATGGTGTGCTCGAACTCCTCGAGCTCGGCCCCGCAGCCTCAGTGGAGCACGACGACGTAGCCCGCGCGCTCTCGAAGTGGTCTGCCCTGGATTTTGAAAGCGCGGCTGCCCAGCGTAGTCTCGTGGTCGCCATGGTGCGCTCGTTCGATACGTGGGATGCGCATCCCCACGCCATCGCGAGCCGGGACGGCGCGCTGGTCAACATCACCAGAATCGGTGAGGGCCAACCGACCCAGCCTAGCACCATCGATCCCTCCGCGCGCCCATTGACCGACATTAAAGTACTTGATCTGACACGCATCCTGGCGGGCCCCATTTGCGGTAGAACCCTGGCAGCCTATGGCGCAGACGTGATGCTGGTCAACTCGCCACGCCTGCCCAATATATCTTCCATTATCGACACCAGCCGCGGCAAACGCTCTGTTCACCTCGAGCTTACAGATGCCGCAGATGCTGCGACGATGCAGTCGTTAGTGCGTGATGCCCACGTGTTCGTACAGGGCTACCGGCCTGGGGGGCTTGCTGATCTGGGATTCTCCCCCCAGCAACTGGCACTCCTGCACCCGGGCATCGTGTGCGTCTCCTTGAGCGCCTATGGCTCCGAAGGCCCCTGGTCCGGGCGGCGCGGATTCGATTCGCTGGTGCAAACCGTAGCGGGATTCAATCATGCAGAAGCAGAAGCTGCGGGTTCGTCAACGCCGAAGTCATTGCCCGTGCCAATCCTCGACTACGCTTCAGGATTTCTCATGGCATTCGGCGCTCAAGCTGCCCTGCTACGTCAGGCAGTAGAGGGTGGCAGCTGGCATGTAGAGGTATCATTGCTGCAAACCGCCAACTGGCTGCGACGCATGGGTCGCCTGGAATCCGGGCTGCGCATATCGCCACCGAGCATCAAGGAGTTCCTTGCAGAGTTCCCATGTCAGGAGGGTCGGCTGGAAGCCATGCCCCACGCTGCCTTGTTCTCCGATACCCCGGCGCTCTGGGTTCGACCCTCAGCCCCGCCGGGAAGCCACGCACCCTCCTGGGACGACCAGCGCTAACGACTCTGTAGCGCGGCAACAACGGTTTCCGCCATGAGCCGCTCGTTTTCGTCCGTATAGTCGCCGCGGCATGCGGAGTTGAGCATGATGGTGCGCGCACCGGCGTCGATGTATTCGTTCAGGCGCGCAATGCAATCATCCGGATTACCCGCGACCGCATACTTGTGCACCAGTTTGGAAAAGTCCTGGTTGTATTGCTTGGAAAGCCGCTCGCTGGCCATCTCAATGGCCTGATCGCGGTCTTCATGCACGGCAAAGAAAATGAATTGCCCCGCCTTGATCGGCGCAGACCGATCGAAATCGGCGGACAGCCCATTGATCTTCTCTAAGCTCGAAGCCAACTGCTCGGGGGTGTACATGTAGGGCAGCCAACCTGTGCCGAAGCGCGCGGCGCGGCGCATCGCTGCCTCACTGCGCCCGGATATCCATATGGGCGGATACGGCTTTTGCGTAGGTTGGGGGGCCAAAGTCACGCCGGACAATGTGGTAAAGCGGCCGTCGAAGTGAACGTCTTCTTCGGTACACAACCTGGTAAACACCTCCAGCGCTTCATCGGTACGCGCACCGCGCTCATTGACTGGCACACCACACGCTTCGAACTCCTTGGCGTACTCGCCGCCGACCCCAACGCCAAGGTTGAAGCGGCCGTTACTGGCGACATCCAACGCGGTGACCAGCTTGGCCAGCAACGCTGGAGGATACAACGGCGCCAAGGTGATGGTGCTCATGAGCTTGATGCTGGATGTCGCCCCTGCCGCAACCGACAAGCTGACGAACCCGTTCCCAATGGGGCCATAAAAAAACACGTGCTCGCCAGTAGATACGAAGTCGTAGCCGAGCTTTTCCGCCCGTTGCGCGCACGCTGCGAGGTCGTCCACGCGTGAAAGTCCAATGCCCAGTTCAATGCCCACGATATTCTCCTCCCTGTTATATTGCTCTTTTTACAGTGAGCATCCGCGATGATCAAATTTGGCATGCATTTTCCCCAGGCGGAAATCGGCAGCGACTTTGCGGTTATTCGCGACTTCGTCCAGGCAGCAGAGGCACACGGATTCGCTCACATCAATGTCCCTGACCATGTCCTGCAAACCAGCACACCGCGGGCCAATTTTCCCGCCGCGGCTCGCTACACCACTGAATTCCCCCACCACGAGACCATGACCATGCTTGCGTATATAGCGGGCATAACGACGAATCTGCTCCTGAAATCCGCCGTGCTCATTCTGCCGCAACGCCAGGCGGCGCTGGTGGCCAAACAGGCCGCTGAGATCGATGTGCTCAGCGGCGGGCGTTTGCAACTCGGCGTGGGCCTGGGTTGGAACGACCCCGAATACGAAGCTCTGGATATGAACTTCAAAGACCGTGCAAATCGTATGGTTGAACAGATCGAGGTGTGCCGCCTGCTGTGGACGCACCAGCACGTTACGTTTGCCGGCGAGTATCACACGATCTCGGACGCGGGCGTGGCGCCCATGCCCATCCAACGCCCCATTCCAGTCTGGATCGGCGCATTCGCCAAGCCTGCCATCCTGCGCGCCGCACGCATTGCCGACGGCTGGCAGGCCATGTTGCCCAAACCAGGTAACGAGGCGACGGAAACTTTTGAGGAATTCCGCAACGCGGTACGCGAAGGCGGGCGTGACCCCGACGATGTGGGTATCGAAGCCACCATTTTTGCTACGGGGAACGACCCGGAGAGTTGGGCCCTGGAAGCGCAGGAATGGACCAAGGCAGGTGCTACACAAATCATGTTCCGCCCCCAGGGCGACTTCGAGTACATACAAGGTGCCATAGAAAGCTTTGCACCGCTGATTGCAAGTATCGACTAACCCTTTGGAATCTAACAAGTATTTTAGTTGACGGAGTTTCGAATGAGGAATCCAGACGTCGCGATAGTGGGGGGCGGTATCGGCGGTAGCACCATGGCGATCGTTCTCGCCCGAGCTGGCCTGGAAGTACTACTCATCGAAAAGTCTCTGGTGCACAAAGACGTCGTGCGCGGTGAATGGCTCGCGCCATGGGGCGTGCTGGAGGCGAATTCCCTCGACCTCACGCCCCTCTACCAGGCCAACGGCGCGCATCGGCCGGCGCGTCACGTAAGCTACAGCGAATTTGACACCCGGGAAGCCTCCGAGGCGCAGGGAGTCACCTTTGCGGACCTGGGCGCGGAGAACCCACTGTGTTTAGGCCATCCGAGGTGCTGCGACATCCTGAACCAGGAAGCCGAGCGCCTTGGTGTTACGTACCATCGCGGTATCTCGGCTCTAAAAGTCACGCCGGGGTCACCTCCCAGCCTCGTCTACAAACACGGCGACGACGCTTACAATCTGCAACCCAGATGGATCATCGGCGCCGACGGCCGCAACGGTATCGTCGCCAGGCAGATCGGCTGCACAATCACACACGACCCGGAACACCATTTGTTTTCCGGCATGCTGGTCGAAGGCGCGGACGGCTGGCCCGAAGATCTTCAGGTGATCGCATGCGAAGGTGACGCCAACGCCCTGGCCTTTCCCCAAGGCCAAGGCAAGGTGCGCATTTATCTGGGCTGGCCCAGCGAACAACGCAATCGCCTGGTAGGACCAGACGGGCCGGCGCACTTCCTGGACAGCTGGCGGCTGGATTGCATTCCCGATGCCGACACCGTTGCCGACGCAAAACCGGCAAGCCCCTGCATTGCCTATCCCAACCATGACAGCTGGGTGGACAAGATCGTGGAAACCGGCGTGGTGCTGATTGGCGATGCCGCAGGTAAGAACGATCCGATCACCGGGCAAGGACTCTCCATTACGCACCGCGATGTGCGCCTTGTATCGACTGCATTGTTGGAAAGCTCGACCTGGGCACCGCAGATGTTCGACGGCTATGTTGCTGAACGTAAGGAGCGCATGGCGCGCTTGCGCACCGTCGCGCGGCTCACCAGTCTGCGTGAAAGCGCATTCGGCGAGTCCGGGCGCAAACTACGTGAACGCATTCACGAACGCATACACCAAAATCCAGATCTGGCAGCCCCGTTCGCGGCTGGTTTCATCGGCCCTGATGCATTGCCCGGGGAAGTGTTTGCGCCAGCCTTCACCGAGCAGATCGTCGGTCAGCCCATCTGGGACGAAGCACTATAGGCTGGGAGTAGCTTGAATTCGCGGGGCTCAGGCCAGCCGCTTGAGCTTGAAGTTGTCCCAGGTCACGGTGCGCTCAGGGGTGAACACGATCCAGCGCCGGTTACGCCCGGTGGCCGTGGATTTAGTGGGTCCGGGATTTTCGAGCGCGGGGGTGCCATGCCCGCCATTGTATTTGACGCCCATCTGAGCCTGGGCTTCCGCCAGATGCGGATCGGCAGCTTCTTCCTCGGCCGTCTCCAGGATCTTCGCCGTGCCGCGCATCATGATGGCCTGCAGCTCGGGAAAGCGCTCATTGCGATCCACCAGCACCGTACACTTCTCATTGCGGCGCAGGTTCACGACTTTTTGACCACGCCCCATAATGTACATCCTGCCACCAGCCCAGCTGAACCACATTGGCGTCAGGTTGATGTTGCCATTTGCGTCAACGCTTGCGATGCGTACATTCCAGTCGTTGGTGAGCATGTCTTCTTTCTGCGCATCATCCAACGCGAGCTCTCTTGATAGTGCCATGAATTTCCTCGCTCCAAGTGTCGTTAATGAGATGGTTTGGGCACTAGGATAACCGATAACAATCGACACTAGTGCTCAAACGCTTCGTGCGACAATACCAGGACCGTCATGCGGTCGACATTTTCACAAGGAGCAGCTCATGGCCAAGCAACACCTGGTACTTATCCTCACGGAACCCACGCAGGGCAAAGAGGACGAATACAACGACTACTACAACAATCTGCATCTGGGCGAGGTACTTGATACGACCAGTCTGCAGACCGCGCAGCGATTCAAGCTGGTGGAACAAGCGGGTGAGGGCTGCCCATTGCCCTACCTTGCCGTGTATGAGACGGAAGCAGACAACGCAGCTGAAGTCCTGCAGAATCTGAACGAAACCCGGTCACAGCGTCAGCAAAGCGACGCCTTGAATTTACGCAGCGGCCGCGTGTGGGTATTCGAAGCGATCAGTCCCAAACACGAGAAATAGCCATGTCCGAAGCCAAGTCCCTCAATCAACTCTTTACCACCGTCGGCAAGAACGCCGCACGGCCTGACGCCATTGATAAGGTACAAGGCAAAGCACTGTTCGGCGCCGACATTTACCGGCCCAATATGCTGCACGCGTGCTTGCTTGGCAGCCCTCACGCGCATGCCAGAATCATAAGCATCGACGCATCAGCGGCGTTGGCTTTGCCGGGCGTGAAAGCGGTTGCGACCGGCGACGACTTCCCGGATATGGGATCCAACGGCATCGGTGCGTGGATTCAGGACAATATGGCCCAGGGCAAAGCCCTCTATCACGGTCATACCGTTGCCGCCGTCGCCGCTACCAGTAAACAGGCAGCCGAAGACGCCCTGGCCGCCATCGAGGTCGAATACGAGGTGCTGCCGCTGATCGCAAACATCGATCAGGCGTTGTCCGACGACGCGATCGTGCTGCACGACGACCCGAAAACAACGGAATCGTCCAACGTGTGCGCCCGTGAAAACATTACCGAGGGCGATATCGCGCAAGGCTTCGCCGAGGCAGACGTCATTGTCGAAAGGGAATTTTCCGCTCCCACGGCGCACCAGGGTTATATAGAGCCGCCCGCCTGCGTGGCGGAATACAGCGAAGCATCTCCGTCCACTATCTGGACAACCACCCAAGGCCACTTCGTCGTGCGCGCCAACGTAGCGCGCACACTGTCCATGGAACTTGCGCAGCTGAAAGTCATTCCCACCGAGATTGGCGGCGGTTTTGGCGGCAAGGGCGGCCCGTACATGGAAGCCATCGCGCTTACCCTGTCGAGGAAAGCTGGCCGGCCGGTCAAAATGGTCATGAGCCGCGAAGAAATCTTCCGTATCGGCGGTCCTGGCGCTGCGTTCAAGGGCCGCTACAAAATCGGCGCCAAACAAGACGGAACACTCACCGCGTTCGAGGCGGATTTTGCCTTCGACTCCGGTGCGTTCCCCGGGGCGCCCCTGCACGGCGGCATGGACACGATTTTCCGCTGTTACCGAATTCCCAACGTCAAGGTTGACGGCGCCTCGGTGCTTACTAACAAGCCAATGGTGCGCGCCTACCGAGGCCCGGGTGGTCCCCAGGTGACCCTGGGCACCGAAACGCTCATGAACGAGCTCGCCCAGCAGTTAGGCATCGACCCGATCGAGTTGCGCTTGCGCAACGCCGTGGTGGAAGGCGATCCAGGCTCTGCCGGACCGTTTCGAGCCATTGGGTTTATCGAGTGTCTGGAGGCGACCAAAGCATCCGAGCACTACAACAGCCCGGTTGCCGACGGCGCCGGACGCGCGATCGCGGCCGGCTACTGGCACAACGGCGGCGACGTATCCAGCGCCGAGGTGCACATGAACGCCGACGGTACGGTGAACGTGAGCACCGGATCCGTGGATTTGAGCGGCACGCGCATCACCCTGGCCATGTTGGCGAGCGAGCGCCTCGGGCTGCCCATCGACAAGGTGAGCGCAAACGTCGCCGATACAGAATCGGTGGGCTACAGTTTCGTCTCCGGCGGCAGCCGTACGGTGAATGTTACCGGTCAGGCGGTGCTCATGGCGGCAGACGATGCCATGCAACAGATGGCCGAACGCGCGGCATCCGGCTGGAACATCACCCCGGACAGGGTTGAGTGGCGCGACGGCGACGCGACCAATCCGGACAGTGGCGAAGCGTTGTCCATGCGCGACATCTGCCGCAAGGCGCCGTACACCGGCGGCACCATCACTGGCAAAGGCTCCCTCAACGTCAAGCCCGACTTAGCACCCAGCTTTGCGGTGCACGTTTGCGACATTAACGTGGACCGCGACACTGGTCAGTCTCGCATCACGCGCTATAGCGTCATTCAAGACGCAGGGTGCGCGGTGCACCCGGATCTGGTGGAAGGGCAATTTCAAGGCGGCGCCGTGCAGGGCATCGGCTGGGCACTTAACGAAGAGTACGTATACGACGACCAGGGCCGCTTGGAGAATCCGGCTTTTCTCGACTACCGCATGCCCCTGGCCTCAGACCTGCCGATGATCGAGACCGTGATCGTCGAAGTGCCCAACCCTCTGCACCCTTACGGTGTCCGCGGGGTCGGGGAAGCGGGGGTGATCCCACCCCTGGCAGCAGTCGCCTGCGCCATCAGCGACGCCATCGACGCCCCGGTTTCCGAGTTACCGTGCTCCCCGGCGCGGGTTTTGGCGTGTCTGGAAGGTGGTTAGTGCTGGCCGTCGAGACCCATACGATACGCACGATTAGCCGCGCCGAAGAACAGCGCTGCCTTGTCAGCGTCGCTGGCGTCTTTGGATAAGTGTTTGAAGGCATTCCACATTACCGCATAGCTGCACCAGTTCTTGTGCACCGGGAAGTTGCTTTCGAACATACAGCGGGCAGCACCAAAATACTCGATGGAAGCTTCGGCCCAGGGTCGCCATGCGTTGCAGACGTCCGCCGAACTCGGTGGCAGGTTGGCATCGTCACGGTCGCTGGCGCGAATGGGCAAGGCGCCAACTTTCAGATAGACGTTCGGGTGCAGAGCAATCTGTTGCATATGCTCCCGCCACACGTCGAATACGCCGGCCTCGTGGCCCTTGTTCGGTCCGCCCAGAATCGGAACGCCGGTGTGGTTGAGCACGATCACCAGGTCCGGAAAAGCCCGCGCGATGTCGTCCACTTGCGCAAGCTGCGAGTGATATACCCAGCAATCTAACGACAGGCCGCGACGTTGCAACACGCCAATGGCCTCACGCACATCCTTTCTCTCGAGGTAGCCTGGATCGTCGACGATGCTGGCCAAGCGCTCGTCCTCGTGCCACGCAGCAGAAACTCTGACCCCGCGGAAACGTCCGCCGCTTGCGGCCAGGTGGGCATCGAAGACCTCGTCCACTGCTGCACCCAGGGTCATGTCTACCGCCCCGACCATTGCCCGAGCGACCTGGCTGGCGCCGAACGCGCCACTATCGCTCATTGCAGCGATGCCGCCGACAAATTCGCTCTCGCCCACGGCACGCAATCGCTCAGGCCCCGCCCGGCGATACATGGAATGGCATTCGGCAAACACCGTGGCAACCACGTTGTGCCCACACGCCAGGTCATCTACAAATTCGCGCAGCAGGTAGGGGGCGCCCTGCCTCACCCACAGGTGATGATGCGCATCGATAATCGGCAACTCCGGCTCGAGAATCTCCTCGCTGACCAGCGCCAACCATTCATCGTGTTCTTTCGAATTCCCAAAGTCGAATCGATTAGCCACGAAATCCTCCTATCCCCAGTCGCACCACGCAAACGCGAGATGTAGCATAGGACGCGCAAGAATCAAAACAAAGCAAAGAGACCAGCCAATGAGCACAGACGTACCCGCGCACATCCTCGGGCAGGCGCAGCACAGCTATCACGACGTGGACAAGGCGGAACACCCCCTCGAACTTATGCGCGCGGTTGCCCGGCAAGCCTTAGCCGACGCCAACGTCACTGCGTCCGAGGTGCAGGGCATCGCCTGTGTCGACCCATTTTCCTGGACATACGCCGATCTAGCCCAGCAGGTCGCTGCAGACATTGGCCTCCCCGAGTCGATTCGTGAATTCTGGGTGCCCGCGGGCGGCACGACGCCCCAGGACCTCCTGCACGAAATTGCCGCCGCCATGGCGAATGGCGAGCTGGACGTCGCATTGCTGGTCGGCGCGGAAGCCATGCGCACGCGCCGCAAAGCCACCCGTGCTGGTCAACAGCTTGCGTGGCCGGAACGAGACAAAAGTATCGATCCAATGCGCGGACAGAAGCCTTTCACGTCAGAATGGGAAGCCAGACACGGGCTACGCCTACCTGTTCAATCATTCCCGATACTGGAAAACGCCATTCGATCTGCAAGCGGGCGCACCGCCGACGAGCAGATCGATCTCGCAGCCTACCTGCTGCACAAGAACGCGCTGGTCGCCGCATCGAACCCCAACGCGTGGTTTCAAGATGCACCGTCCGCCGCGGACATCGCCACGGTGACCGAAGACAATCGAATGATCGCCTATCCGTATACGAAGCGTATGAACGCAATCATGGACGTCGACCAAGCCGCTGCTCTGGTGGTGGTATCGGATCGATATCTTGAAACGTCCGGTGATCGCTCCCGCGCGGCGGCAATACTGGGTGGCGCCGGCGCCGAAGAAGTCTGGAATCCAATCCAGCGCAGCAGCCTGAGCAAATGCGCGGCAATGCAGGTCGCGTTCAGCGACGCGTTAGCCAGCGCGGGCCTGACACCCGAGAACGTTGACGCGTTCGATTTCTACAGCTGTTTTCCGAGCCCGATCCAGCTGGCCCTTGACGCTCTGGACATCCCAACCGACGATCCGCGTCCGTTTTCCATCACGGGCGGGCTCGCCTATGCGGGGGGCCCCGGTAACAACTACGTCATGCACTCCCTTGCGACTGCGTTAACCCACTTGCGCGAAGAGCCTGGACACAAATTGATGATTACCGGCGTCGGCATGGCGAACACAAAACATGCGGCGACCCTGCTTGCGAACTCACTGCATACGCCCGGCGGGGCCACCGGCGTCACCAGGTATCGAGTCGAGACCGGCGAACAGCCGACGCCCGTGGCCGAACAAGCCCAGGGCCGTTGTAGCGTGGTGAGCTACACCGTGGAGTACGACCGTGAGGGCGTTGCTACCAACATCATCTATATCCTAGACACCGCATCCGGCGAACGCGCCATTGCTAATGCGCGCTCGCCTGACCAGGACGCAGAAGTACTCCTGCGCCAGGATCCGGTGGGAAAGTCCGGCGAACTGACTTGGGACTCAGCAGCGCAGCGACAATATTTCAGACTCGGCTAGGAGCCGCGCATTGTGAAGATCTCCGTTGTATTCCCCAACGTCATGTACCGCGAAGGTCCACAAGGCGTCAGCAAGCTCATGCGCGCTATCGAGCAGATCGGCTTCGATGAGCTGAACATGTTCGATCATGTGCTCATGGGCTACCCCACTGACACACGCCCGGCACCGTTTTACTCGCCCAAGATGCCGATCATGGAAGCCTTCATGGTGCTGGCCTACGCCGCGGCTGTTACCGATAAAATCGGCCTGGGGACTGGGGTACTGGTACTGCCACAGCGCCAGCCGACCCTGGTCGCAAAACAAGTGAGCACCCTCGATACGCTTTCCGCAGGCCGCTTGCGGCTCGGCGTTGGGATCGGCTGGCAACGTTCGGAGTACGAGGCACTGGACGAAGACTTTGCGACCCGCGGCCGGCGCATGGGTGAAGCCATTCAGCTGGTGCGTGCCTATTGGCAGGACGAACACATCAACTTAGACGGCGACTACTATCAGGTTGACGAGATGGCAATGGAGCCTAAACCGCCCCAGGGAGACAAACTGCCGATCTGGATCGGCGGTACGCGCCCCCAGGCATTGCGTCGCGTGGTTGAACATGGCGACGGTTGGATGGCGATGAACGCGCCCGGAGATCCACCTCTAGAAACGAAGATGGCGCAGCTTCGTCAATTCGCCGACGAGGCCGGCAGAGATCCGGCCACCATAGGCATGCAGATGTCTTTATCACCCGACGCTCTGAACAGGGAACGACGCAAGCGATTCTATGCAGAACCAGAGCTCATGCGGGAGCGTCTGGTAGAGCTTCGCGACCTGGGCTTCGACTGGACAGCCATTGACTGCGTGCCAATCTTCCAACAGGGTTATCGCTCCAGCGATGCGATGATCGATCATCTAGCCGAAATCTATACCACTGTAGAGCCCGAATTGAATCGATGACACCTGCGATCACACCTACATAGGAGCAAGATCATGCCCGACGCAGAACGTACCGGCCCTCTCAGCGATCTCACGATCATCGACTGCACCATGGCCTACGCCGGACCTTTCGGCACCGTGTTGCTCGCCGACCTCGGCGCCAATGTCATCAAGGTTGAGCCTCCAGGAGGTGACAACTTTCGCCCGGTGCCACCGTTCCCGCCGGACTATGCCCACGCCCGCAGCCCCAAAGAAGCCGGCGTGGATTACGGCATGGCTTTCGCCAGCGTCAATCGCAACAAACGCAGCGTCTGCCTCGATCTCAAACAGGACGAAGACAAAGAAATACTGCTCAAGCTGTGCGAACAGGCCGACGCCGTCGTGGAGAACATGCGTAGCGGCGTGATGGACAGCCTCGGTTTGTCGTACGAGACGATTTCAGCTCGCAACCCCAAGATCGTATATGGCGCCGTCCGCGGGTTTGGCGATCCGCGTACCGGCGAGAGCCCCTATTCCGACTGGCCGTGCCTGGACGTTGCAGGACAGAGCATGGGTGGGTTGGTAGAGGCAACCGGCGACCTCTATCCCGTCGCCATCTCCGACATTTATCCCGGCACCCTGATGGCCCTTGGCCTCGTGTCGGCCATCCATCGAGCGCGCCTGACCGGCGCTGGCGAGTTCTTCGACGTGGCCATGTACGATGCCTCGCTGACATTGATCAAAACCCATGTATCCGCCTTCGGACTAACGCAAACAGAGATGAAGCCGGGCATACGTGCCCTGGTACCGTTTACGTTGTTTCCTGCCAAAGACGGTCGCATCGCTATTGCCGCACCCGTTGAGCGACACTGGAAACTGCTGTGCGAAGCGATGGAGCGCCCAGACCTGATCACCGATGCTCGCACCGAGACAAATCCCAAACGGGCGGCCAACGCTGAGTTCACGGAACAGCAGGTGGCCAACTGGACGTCCACCCTGAGCAAAAAAGAGATCCTGGATTTGATCGGCGGCAAGGTCCCCTGCGGTCCAGCGAATACCATGACCGAAATATTCGACGATCCGCACGTCGCGGCCAGAGACATGATCCAGGAGTTCCAGATTCCCGGCGACAACCCGCCCTCGGCGGTGCCAGGCAACCCGATAAAGTTCGCAAAATCCCCGGGTAGTTTCCATCAGGTGCCGCCGCGGCTAGGTGAGCATACCGATGAAGTACTTGCCGAATTTGGCATCAAGAGATGAACGTGACAGATGCTGTCATGGCGCGCAGAACGACCCGTGGATTCAAGCCTGACCCTGTTCGCGACGAAACCCTGCGCGAAATTCTGGAGGTCGTCCGCCACGCGCCGTCCAACAGCAATACGCAACCCTGGCATATTGCAATCGTCACCGGCGAGGCGCGGCACCAGCTCCAACAGGAGATATTCGCCGAAATCAGCGCCCACACGAAACCGTACTCGACCTGGCCGTCTGGCGGGGTGGGATTAACAGGCGTCTACAAACAGCGCCAATACGATTGCGCCTATGGCTACTACGGCACCATGGGCATCGACCGGGAAGACACAGGCGCTCGGCAGGCTTTGCTCATGAAGAACTGGGAGTTCTTCGATGCGCCCTGCGCGGCCTTTCTATCGATGCCGGAAACCATGCACCGGGCGAACGCTGTCGACATTGGGATCTTCCTACAGACCTTTATGTTGCTGCTTGTTGAACGCGGCCTAGCCAGCTGCCCGCAGGGCGCATTGGCGGCGTATCCTGGCCCTGTGCGGCGCATCGCTAAAGTCCCTGAAGACAATGCCATTCTGTGCGGTATCTCGTTCGGTTATGCGGACACTGGCGCGAAAATCAACGAGGTCCACATGCAGCGTGAACCCGTCGAGGTCATAAGCTCGATCACGTCTACCGTGTAAGGGAACTGTCGTGTTGCCACCGCCCACGCGTGACATCGAACAAGCCAAAGCTGACCTTGCAAGCTTTGGCCTGTGCTTGATACCTGAGGCGCTCAGCGAAGCCGGGCTGGAGCAAGCCCGAGCGACCGTCTACGCAGCAGCGGCGCAAGACAATGCCAATGGCCGTCGCACCACAGACTTCGCCCTCGATACGAACGAGTCGAATCAACGCGTATGGAACCTGCTTAATCGAGACCCGATCTTCACGCAATGCATTGAGCATCCCACCGCCCTCGCCCTGGTAAAGCACCTGCTGGGATGGCCGGCGTTGTTGAGTAACATTTCAGGCAACATCAGCGGACCTGGCGCGAGCCTTGGCGTGTTGCACGCCGACCAGATTTTTGTCCCGGAACCTTGGCCGCAAGCACCACAAGGTATCAACGCCCTCTGGTGCCTGGACGATTTTACCGCGACGAATGGCGCCACCCTGGTCGCTCCAGGCAGCCACACATGGCACCGACCCCCAGCACCAGACGAGTCCGTGGATATGGTGCCCGTGCATGCCCCCGCAGGCACTCTGTGCATGTTCGAAAGCCGTATGTGGCACCGCGCCGGCGCCAACACCACTAAAGATCAATATCGTGCCGGCGTATTTGCTTTCTATAGCACGCCCACCTATCGCACCCAGGAAAACTGGTTTGTGACTTTGTCAGACGAGTATCTCGCCACGGTATCAGACGACGTTCTCACGTTGCTGGCGTACAAGAGCGAGGGCTTTGGTCTCGCCTATGGACGATCGCCGCGCTAGCAAGGAATTTCGGGCCGAAACCCTGCGCTGACGCCGATCTTTTGTGGTTTACTTGAGCCCGGATTCTGGGGAGATGAGGCATCAAGCTACGAAATAAGCTGGCGGCAAAGCCATGGTACAACTGGTACGCCGTGGGTGTGCTCACCGCCGTCTATGCTTCCAGCCAGGTCGACCGCCAGATCATGGCCATCGTGCTGCAGCCCATCAAGCTCGAGCTGGGCGCCACGGATACCCAGATGGGATTCCTGGTAGGGCTTACGTTCGCGCTGTTCTACGCGACCCTGGGTATGCCTATCGCGATGCTGGCGGATCGATCCAATCGCCGCAACATCATTACCGCGGCCATTTCGATCTGGAGCGCGATGACTGTCCTGTGTGGCTACGCTGGCACGTTTATCCAGCTGACATTTGCCAGAATCGGGGTTGGGGTCGGAGAAGCGGGTTCCACTCCGCCATCTCACTCCATCATCTCCGACCTGTTCCCACCCGAGAAGCGCGGCACCGCCATGGGGGTGTTCTCCCTGGGGGTCAACTTCGGCATCCTCATTGCCTACCTCGCCGGGGGTTGGCTGAGCGACAATTGGGGATGGCGCATGACGTTTGTGGCTGTAGGCCTTCCGGGACTTGCAATAGCGGCCCTGCTATTTTTCACCGTGACAGAGCCAGTTCGCGGCGCGTCAGAAAAAAGTCAGAAACCCGACGCCAGCAACGCACCGAAATTTCGCGAGGTCGCCGGGTATATGTGGCGCGTGCGCTCTACCCGCCACCTGTGCATCGGAGGCTCCCTGGCAGCCTTCGTCGGATACGGCTTCGTGCTGTGGATGCCGACGTTTCTGATCCGCTCCCACGGCCTGTCGTCCACCGAAGTAGGCCTGGCGCTGGCCCTGATGACCGGAGTGGTCGGCGCCATGGGCACATTTACCGCCGGCAAGCTGGCAGATGTGCTATCGCGCCGGGATGTGCGTTGGCGGACCTGGGTGGTCGCCGCGGGTAAGTCGGGGTACGTACCTTTTCTCGCCGCGGTGTTCTTAGTCGACGAGCTGTGGCTCGCGCTGCTGCTCTATGTGATTCCGGCGTTCTTCGGCGGCTTCTACCTCGCGCCTACTGCAGCGCTCATTCAAAGCCTGGTGACGCTGCGTATGCGTGCACTGGCTTCCAGCATATTGCTATTCGTGTTGAACATCATCGGCATGGGTTTCGGCCCGCAACTTGTCGGCATCCTGAGCGACTGGTTTTCCCCAAGCTACGGCCAGGAATCGCTACGCATGGCGTTGCTGGTGCTGACTTTTCTGAACCTGTGGTGCGCCTACCACTATTTCATAGCAGCACGCACGCTGAAAGACGACATGGAAGCGAACGCCGCGTTAGCCGACGCTACGTAGCGCTGAAGTTTCCCGGCCGGCGTTCGGCTACCGCTTTGACGCCTTCTTTAAAATCGTCGGTGCGCTGCAAGTGAAACTGTTCGAAACCTTCGTGATCGGTGGCCTTCTGCACGGCGTCGGCAAGATCGCCGCGCATGGAGTTGCGTACCGACATTAACGCCAGGGGCGCGTTCTCTGCAATTTCCCGGGCAAAGGCAATAGCGCCTTCGCGGACTTCGGCCTGGGGCACGAGCCGGTCTAGAATGCCAAGCTGCAGCGCTTCCTCACCACTAACCCGTCGGCCCGTAAAAAACAGGTCCTGCGCCGCCTGCTGCCCAATGACCCTGGGCAGCACGTGGGTCAGCCCAAAGCCGGGCGTAAATCCCAATTTGACAAAGTTGGCGGTGAAACGAGACTCGAGGCATCCCACCCGGAAATCAGGGAACATGGCGAGGCCAAAGCCACCACCCACTGCAGCGCCCTGCACCGCCGCAATCACCTGCTTCTTGTTGCGGAACAATCGCACCGCCTCCTGGTACAGTGGATTGCCGTCTTCGGCGCTACGCTGTTGCCGCTCCTCACGATCGCCGGGGCTGCCAAAGTTCGCGCCCGCACAGAAATGTTTGCCCTCGGAAGCCAGCACAATCGCGCGACAGCTGGAATCTTCATCAAGCTCAGCAAACGCATCGGCCAGGCTGCCGATCAAAGCCTGATCAAAAAAGTTGTTCGGCGCGCGCTGTATCTCTACCAATGCAACAAAACCACCGACATCGGATACCTGCACGTCCCCAAATTGCTTTTCCATTTGCCCTTCCCACTGGTTAAAGGCGCGAGTATAGCGCTATACAATGCTCCACATCTGTATCACCAACATTGGATCTGAAATGTCCCACGAAATGTCTCTGTCTGACGCCATCTACAACTGCCGGGCCATGCGCCGGCTAGATACCAGGGAGGTGCCTGAACAGCTGCTCGTCAAATTGGTGGACGCGGCCAACCAGGCCCCATCCGGCTCCAACATGCAGAACGGCCGCTGGATCGTCGTACGCGACGCCGCCGTCAAGCAGAAGTTGGCTGAGCTGAACCGCATTAACGTGGAAGCCTACGTAGGCCCGAACACCGCGCGCGCGGGTAGCCTGCCGCATCAGGATGAGGAAAAGCGCAAACGCATGCTGAACGCGGTAATGTGGCAGAAGGAGCATATGCACGAAATTCCGGCGCTGGTTATCGCCTGCGTTGAATATGGCGAGAAAGTCGACGGTCCAGGGGTCTACCGGGGCGCCGGCAACATCTGGCCCGGCATCCAGAATCTACTGCTCTGCGCCAGATCGCTGGGACTGGGTGCTGCGCCCACCACGCTTGCGCTGCGCGACCAGGACGCTGTGCGTGACGTCCTCAATATGCCCGAGACCATGGCAGCCCTGTGTCTGATTCCGGTAGGCTATCCCCTGGGCAATTTCGGGCCGGTCACGCGTAAGCCTGTCGAACAGATCATGCGCTTCGATCAATGGTCCTAGGCTACCAGCTAGCTGCTAGCGTCTAATCGTCGGCGATCAGCACCAGTGTGCCGGTCGTCGACAGAGTGCCTCCGGTACCGTTTACCACGCAAGTGCGTGCACTTGTTTGTTTACCTTTGTCTCCGTGCACGCCATCTTCTGCCGTTCCTGACAGTTGACGATACGCTTCGATCAGCAGTGGCATGCCGTACATGCCGCTGTGATTGAACGACAAGCCGCCGCCATTGGTATTGATGGGAAACTTTCCACCCGGGGCGGCGTGGCCGTCTTTCCACATCGTGTGGCCCTCGCCCGGCGGCGTAAGACCCAGCATCTCGACCGTAATGGCCGCAGTAATGGTAAATGAGTCATAAATCATCGCCATTTCCATGTCTTGAGGGCCCAGGCCCGCCATGGTGTAGGCCGCTTCTGCCGAACGGGACGCCGAAGTCGCAGTAAAATCTTCCATCTCCATCATGTTGCCGTGGCTCATGCTCTCACCAGCCCCGGCAATCCACACCGGCTTGGTCTTCAAGCTCGCGGCAACCTTTGGGCTACAAACAAGCACGGCGCCGCCGTGGTCGGTGACCATGCAGCAATGCAGAATGGTCAGCGGCCATGTGATGAGGCGAGACTCTTCCACCTGCTCAACCGTGATCGGCCCGCCAAAAGGGTGTTTTTCCTTGGAATACATCGCCGCGCGCGGATTCAACGTCGCCCAGTCGCGTGTCACTTTGGCGATGTGCGCAAAATCTTCTCGCGTGGTGCCGTAGCGGTGCATGTGGCGCACAAGGGCATGCGCATAGTTCGACGAAGCAGCACCTAACCCGTACGCCATGGTCATCTCCGCGGCGGGCGACAGTGCACCCGCTCCACGGCCGTAATTGCCGGTGCCGCGGCCGCCCACCTGGCGCGCCGAATGGCCATTTTCACCATGGCTGATGAGGGCAACATCGATAATGCCGCCGTGTATGGCGGCCAGGGCGTGATGAACGTGCATCTCGAAAGAACACCCGCCGACCGCGGTTGTATCAATGTACTTCGGTGTGATGCCCAGATGTTCACATAACTCAGTGGACCAGCCAGTGGAAAACACGCCGTCGATCCTGGAGATGGGCACTCCGGTTTGTTCGCTTAAGTTCTTGATCGCCTCGATGTGCAGTTGCAGCGACGTTATCGGGGTTTGCGAAAATCCAATTTCGTTGGCCTCTGCGGCGCCGACGATGGCGGCCGCTTTATAAAGTTGTCCCGGCATGACTAGTACTCCATGAACTTAATAATTGCGGAACAGAGCCCGCCTGCTTTGGGCTGGCAAGGCGCCGTGAGGAGTAATATCGGGCATATTGCGACGAGCGGCAACGCGGTCAGCGCAAAGCAGGCGGACTCCCGAAGGGCGCAGTGCAAGTGGCCTTTGGCCGTTGTTGCGGCTCTTGGAAAGGTACCCCACCTGTCCGGCGAGCCGCGCCTAGTCCAAAATCCACTTGTTCTGCGCTGATCCGCAATTATTAAGTTCATTGAGTACTACCCCCCACCACACGCCAATACGGAATGAAGCTTTCGTCGTCAGCTTGCTCGAATTCCACTTCTACCCGGGCGCCGATGGCTATGTCCTCGGGTTTCTCCGGGTCAACGCCGCGCAGTACGGTCAACATGCGGTCTCCCTCCTTCAAATCGATATAGGCGGTGACGAAAGGCGCCTCCTCGGCCCAGGCGCCGAATACCAGATGCTGCACGGCAAACGTGTGCACCGTGCCTTCGCCACTGGCTTCGATCCATTCCAGGCTCATGGAGTGACAGTTCGGGCAGATGTGCCGTGGATACCAATGCACGCGATTGCAGTCCTGGCACCGCGGCAACATTAACTTACCTTGCGCGGCGCCTTCCCAGAATGGCTTAGTATGGGTTCCCTGATTCGGGATCGGTTTGTTATAGCTCACTGCTCTTCCCTTAATCTTGTGGGCTTAGTTTAATTGAACCGACGCGTCGACGCGCGCCCTGAACGCAAGTAAGGCTTATCCGATGGATCTACACACGACCTCTCCGGCTATCGACAATGCCCTGGTGTTGCCCAGCAACTGGGCAGACGAACAAAGCATTCACGAGCAATTTCGGTGGCTGCGGGAGAATGACCCGGTGCGCTGGTTGCAACCCGAGGGTTTCGATCCATTCTGGTGTATCACGAAGTACAACGACATCAAAGAGATCGAGGGCAGCAAGAAGATATTTATCAACGATCCACGTCCGACCCTGGGTCCCAGGGGCATGCAGGAAATGGTGCAGGCCATGACCGGCCGTAAACACCTGATTCGTTCCCTGGTGCAAATGGACGACCCGGACCACACGAAGTACCGCAGGCTGACCCAGGGCTGGTTCATGGGCACCAACCTGCGCAAGTTACAAACCCGGGTAGACGAACTCGCCAGCCACTGCATAGACCGTCTGGTCGAGCATGGCGGCGAATGCGATTTCGTCAAAGACATCGCCACCTGGTACCCGCTGCGCGTGATCATGGAAATTCTAGGCGTGCCAGAGGAAGACGAGGGGCTGATGCTGAAGCTCACCCAGGAGCTGTTTGGCAGCTCCGATCCCGACAATCAACGCTCATTCGAGCCGGAAGATTTTCTGCAGGTGGTGGAAGATTTCGACAACTATTTCGACGAGCTCACGGCTGCCCGTCGTGCGAACCCGACCGACGATGCGGCCAGCCTCATCGCCAACGCGACGTTCGACGGAGAACCCATGCCGCGACTGGACGTCAATGGCTACTACACCATCATCGCCACGGCCGGCCACGATACCACCAGCGCATCCACCGCAGGCGGATTGTTGGCGCTGATCGAGAACCCAGAGCAAATGGCGCTGCTGCGCAACGACGTCGACGGCTTTCTACCTAGCGCCATAGACGAAATCATTCGCTGGGTATCGCCAGTGCGTCACTTCATGCGCACCGCAACCCAAGATTATGAGTTGCGCGGCGAGACGATTGGTGCAGGTCAGGCGGTAATTCTGTGGTATCCGTCGGCAAACCGCGACGAAGAGATTTTCGACGCACCGTTCGATTTTCGCGTGGACCGCAAGGATGCCAAGCAACTGGCATTCGGATTCGGGGCCCACGTGTGTCTCGGTCAGCACCTGGCGCGCATGGAGATGGCGGCGCTCTATCGGCAACTGCTGAGCCGGGTGCGCAGCATCGAATTAGCGGGCGAGCCGAGGTACACCGAGTCCACCTTCGTGGGTGGACTCAAATCGTTGCCTATTCGCTACACCCTCAAGTAGCGCGTTACTTCGGCTGCATGCGAATGCCGCCGTCCATGCGAATCACTTCGCCGTTGATATAGTCATTCTCGATAATGAACTGCGCGACCTGGGAAATTTCGGAAGCCTCGCCCAGACGCTTGGGGAACAGAACGGTAGCGGCCAGTGACTCCTGGGCGGCTTCCGGCAAGCCTTTGAGCATGGGCGTACTGATTAATCCTGGCGCGATGGTGTTCACGCGGATCCCAATACTGGCCAGGTCTCGCGCGATAGGTAATGTCATCCCCACCACGCCGCCCTTAGACGCGCTGTAGGCCGCTTGCCCAATCTGGCCATCGTAGGCAGCAACCGAGGCCGTGTTGATGACGACTCCGCGGCAGCCATCGGCCGTGACCGGTTCATTCTTCGCGATCTGCTCCACAGCGAGGCGAAGTACGTTGAAAGTGCCAATCAGGTTCACGTCGACCACGCGTTTGAAATATTCCAACGGCAACGGACCGTCGCGCCCCAGCGTGCGTCCGGGGGTGCCAATGCCGGCGTAATTGCAGCAGATGTGCACGGCGCCGAACGTCTCGATCACACCCGCCAGCGCCTGGGCTACCGAGGCTTCGTCTGTGACGTTTACGTTGAAGTAAGCGGCGCCATCACCCAAGCGGGCGACCACGGCTTCGCCCAGTTCGTCGTTCAGGTCTAAAATCGCGACTTTTGCGCCCATGCCATGCAGGCGTTCAGAAGTCGCTTCACCTAATCCCGAGGCGCCACCTGTAATTACTGCAACCTTGCCATTGATATCCACCTGAAACTCCCTTGTTTAGTTAATTATTGGCTTTGTTTCCAAACCCTTTATCAATATTATCTTCCGATCATTGCCGTTAATCTTACCATTTTGCAGCTCAGATTCGTCTTAGCCGGTTGTACCGCATCCGCGACCGACGCCTGGCCAAACTCCAAACTATGACAGATCTAAAAATTGGAACCGTTGGTTCACCGGGCATGCTGGCAGGAGATGTCAGCGCTCGCATGAAGCTGATCGACCAGGTACGAGCATCCGGTATCGACCATCTCTTTATCGCGGACCACGTGAGCTTCCACAACGGCGCGGGCATGGATGGCATCGTCAATGCGGCGACCCTGGCCGCCCTGGCCCCGGATCTCAACGTCTTTATCGGCGTGTACTTGTTGGCATTGCGCCACCCCGTCACCGTCGCCCGCCAACTGTCATCCATCAGCCATTCCGCACCTGGGCGAATTACTCTCGGTGTCGGCATCGGCGGAGAAGACCGGCACGAAATGGAGATCTGCGGCGTCGATCCGGCCCGCCGCGGCATTCACACCACCCACGCTTTGCGCGCGCTGCGGGGCCTCATGCGTGGGGAACCCGTAAGCTACCAATGTGAATTCTTTGAGTTTGACCAGGCACTGATAAAACCACCCCCACGGCCAGCCATACCACTGGTCGTCGGCGGCCGGGCGGATGCCGCCATTGAACGCGCGGCATTGCACGGAGACGGCTGGCTTGGCATCTGGTCGTCGGCCGATCGGTACCGCGAAACGTTACAGCGCATTAATGACATTGCCGAAACCCACGGCCGCGAACCACTAGACTGGCAGCACGGCTTACAATTGTGGATCGGCGTGGGCGACACAAATTATGAAGCACGATCCCATGTGGCGCGGGGCATGGAAAAGTTTTATCACGTACCGTTTGCGAAATTCGAGCGCTACAGCCCCTTTGGAACGCCCCAGGCGATCGCAGACTACCTGAGTCCATATGTCGAGGCCGGGTGCCGCACTTTCAATATCTCCCCCCGCGGCCCATCCGATGAGTACTGCATCGAAGCCCTCGCCAGCGTCGCAGAGAAATTGAAGCAGGCATGCACGTAGCTGGTAAAATACCCGGTAGCAAACATCATTTGAAGACATCAACTTAAGAGCAAGAGGCGGAAGAGCATGGCGCAGGAATTTGCAACGATTAAGTACGAAAAGCCCGTGGAAAACATCGCGCGGATTACCCTCGCGCGACCCGAGAAGAAAAACGCTCAGACCTTTGAACTTCTAGCAGAGCTCAATAGCGCCTTTGACCTCGCCGCCCACGACAACAAGGTCAAGGTCATTGTGCTGGCCGCCGAAGGGGACGACTTCTCCAGCGGCCACGCAGGTATGGGAAATCTCGACATGCGCGAGTACACACCGGCAGGTACCTGGCGCGACTTTGGCGCGCCTGGCCAGGAAGGCCACTGGAACCTGGAAGAAGAGTTCTTCCTCGGCTTCTGCTGGCGCTGGCGCAACATCCCCAAGCCCACCATCGCGGAAGTACAGGGATGGGTCATCGCCGGCGGGCTGATGCTGGCATGGCCGTGCGACATCATAATTGCCAGTGAAGACGCCAAGTTCACCGACCCAGTGGTAGCCTTTGGTGTGAACGCCGTGGAATATTTTGCGCATCCGTGGGAACTAGGCGTGCGCAAAGCCAAGGAAATGCTGTTCACCGGGGATGTGATCACCGCCCAGGAAGCTAAGGAGCTGGGCATGGTGAACCACGTTGTCGAACGCGAGCAACTCACGGACTTCACCATGGACATGGCCGAACGCATCGCCAAGCGCCCGATGATGGGCCTCAAACTCGCCAAGCAGTCGGTGAATCAGACTCAGGACGCCCAGGGCTTCTGGACTTCGCTGCAATCTGCGATGTCGCTGCAACAGCTTGGGCACGCCAACGCCCGGGCAGTTCACGACGGCGTTCCCGTCGAGCCAGACGGCAACAAGCTGATACAGGAAGTACTGCAGAAGTGGAAGAAAAAGCCAGCCGCGGACGCGTCGTAACTCGGAAACCATAGCACCATGCAACAAACCACCCCCATCGAAGCAGGCCTGTGCGTGATCGATCTCGAGCGCATGCTGACTTTTTATAGTGAAGCATTGAGTTGTAGCGAAGAACGCCGCGCCGACATCCCCGCCGCGCTCAGCGCACCCTTGGGAATGGCGGCGGACGGCTATCTCTGCGTGTGGCTGGTCACGCCGCAAGGCGAACGCATCAAGCTGATGCGTCCCAACACGCCCCCTGGGCAGACCGATACGCCCGAGTATCTGACCGCACGTACCGGATTGTCCTATCTAACGTTCTACTGCAGCGACCTTGCAGACACCCTCGCCCAGGCCGAAAATCTGGGCGCTACGCTGCGTTCGGACCGAGCACTGATTGGCCCCGACCACCCGGTGCAGTTGTGCTTTTTCACGGACCCTGAGGGCAACGTCATCGAACTGGTGGAAACCGCCGACGGCGGACGCGTGTAATGGCTGGCATTGCACAGCCGACGCCGTTCACGCCGGCACTTAGCGATGCATCTCTGGAAAATCTGCGCCAGCGTCTGAGCAACGTCAACTGGCCCCACACGGTTGGCGCCGACGACTGGCAATACGGTGTGCCGGTAACCTGGCTCCAGGAGATGGCCGAGTATTGGCGCAGCACTTGGAACTGGGCAGATCAGGCCGAGACCATAAATCGCTGGCAGCACTATCGCGTAGAGATCGATGACATACCTATCCACTACCTCCACGCACCAGCGGCAAGTCCGGACGCGCCGGCACTGATCCTCACACACGGTTGGCCATGGACATTCTGGGACTTCAAAGACGTGATCGGTCCGCTTAGTGATCCGGCAAGCTATGGCGGCGATCCCGCCCACGCGTTTAATGTGGTGGTGCCTTCGTTGCCCGGTTTCGGCTTCTCAACCCCACTCACGCACCCAGGCGTTGACGTTGCCCGGGTCGCCGAACTCTGGGTTCGTCTCATGACCGAGGTGCTCGGCTTCGATAAATTTGCCGCCCACGGCGGTGACTGGGGCGCGCTGATCACCGCGCACCTGGCCCACGCTCACGCTGATGTATTGCATGGCGCGCACATGAGCTTGACCCTGATCCCCGGCGTAAATCGAGCGGAACTCGGGGCGGAAGCATTTGCGGATGACGAACAGTGGATGCTGGCGCGGATTGCAGAGGCGACGCCGACCATTACCAGCCACGTCGCAGTGCACCGCCTCGACCCGCAGACCCAGGCCTTCGCGTTGATGGACTCTCCCATCGGCACCGCCGCCTGGATCTGGGAACGCCGGCGACAATGGAGCGACTGCAACGGCGATGTAGAATCCGTGTTCGACCGGGACCACCTGTGCACGACCGCGGCGCTTTACTGGTGCACCGGTGCCATAACGTCGTCCATGCGCATCTACTACGAACATTTCAACAAGCCCTGGCCCCTGGCCCACAAGCGCGAGCCGGTGCTCGAAGCACCCAGCGCGTTCGCGATATTCCCCAAAGACGTGGTGCACATGCCACGAGCCGTGCTGGAGGCGCACTCGAACCTTGTGCGCTACACGCGCATGCCACGTGGCGGACATTTTGGCGCTGCGGAACAGCCCAGTTTGCTGACAGAAGACCTACGCGCGTTTTTCTTTGACGACCTGAACGCGTCAGCGCTATAGATCGAGCTCAATCACCACCAGGTAAGCATCCAGCCACAGCGGCAACCACTTGGGCACGTTGGGCCGCAAGCGCTTGAACACATCTCGGGTGTAATCCGGATCATCAAGCACCACTGAAGCTTTGCCGCTGAAAACTTCGCCGCGAATCTCAACCGTTACCGGCACGTTGCCCTCACGAAACTCGCGCCACCAACGGCCATCGGAGCCTGCGAATACAAGTTTGCCCTCGCGCAGATAGTTCACAGGAAACATACGTCCGTCCGGGAAGGTGAGCAGCATGGCAAGTGCTGCGCGTTCGCCCTGGGGGTCGTCACGCAACTCGTGGGTGACTCTGGCATTGGCGACGATGGCGAAATAGGCTTTCAAGCCGAACAACGCTGCGCCGAGCACAACAATGGCAAGGATTATCCACTTCGCCTGGGGCATGCTTATCAGGCTCCCACTTTCTCATCCGTATGCGTTTGCAACAGACGCCTACCTTCACCGCACGCTTCATGCAGTAGGATGACAACCTGGCAACGTAAGTTCTCCTCGCGCACGTCACTAAGCGGAATCATGCCCATAACCCAGGCCATGACGATGCCCCAGGATTGCGCTTGCAGTTGTCGCGCTATCACCCGCGCATCCGCGCGCGCGTTCAGCTGCCCGCGTTGCTTGGCGATTTCAATCTGATCTTCTAAAAAGGGCAGGCTGCGGGTGTATAACAGACCGATCAACGGATCATCTTTTTCAACCCTGAACAACGCACGTGCCATGGCCTCGGCGTAGGCAGGAGAGTCTTCAACCGTCGCGGAAATCTCGCCAACCAGCGCAAGAATCCGCTCGAGACCGCCAACTGATTCAGCAATCGCTCGCCGGGCGACGCCGTTGAGGAGATCCTCTACCGCCGCGAACACCAGCGCATCTTTGCTTTTGTAAAGGTTATACAGCGTGCCCGGCGCGACCTGGGCGCGCTGCGCCAGGCCACGCATGGTGGTTGCTGCATAGCCTACTTCGGCCAGCATATCGCGGGTTGCCGCGAGTATGTTTGCCTGGCGCTCCAACTGACGAGGAGATTCGTATTTCTTCTTGGCTAAAGTCTGTTCCACCGCAGCATTTCCAGCACTACACCGGAGCCTTCCCTGGTTTGATCAGCAGCCCGTATGCTAGCACTTTTTAGAACGCGTTCTTATCGATACCATGCCCACTCACACCCGCAGGAGACGTCCGTGAATGTTGAATGTTTCAAAGTCGACATCGCAAACAACATCGCGCACGTGGTACTTAACCGCCCGGACAAGAGGAACGCTATGAACCCCGCGTTCTGGCGCGAGCTACCTGAGATCATTGCAGATGTTGATGAAAATGCCCGCGCGCGTGTGATCGTCATATCCTCCACGGGCCCGCATTTTTCCGCTGGCCTGGATCTGAGCATGTTCGACGCGGGCAACGCCGACGAGAGCACGCGACCATACTTGACCAGGTGTTGTCCATCGCTGCAGAGATCGCCAGCAAAGCGCCAATCGCCATTTACGGATCCAAACGCATGATCAACTACGCCCGCGACCACAGCACCGCGGATGCGCTGGACTACATCAGCATCTGGAATACCGGGATGGCCAACAACGAGGAGATTCGTGAAGCCATCCAGGCCAGGGCCGAGCAACGGGCAGGTCAGTTCGCCGACCTGCCCGCCAAACGGAGTTAGTTGGCGCCGGTGGGTACTTCCGTAAACGGTATACCCTTGTCCATGCGCGGTTCCTGAGGCAGGCCCAGTACCCGCTCGGCGATGATGTTGGCCATGATCTCATCGGTGCCGCCAGCGATGCGCAAACCCGGGATGGACATGTAGGTATCCTGAAACAGGGCCGCAAACGCCTCGTCCGCGTCACGATCCCGCACGATGCCTTCCTGTTCCAGCAGGTCCATGGCGAACGACGCCATGTCCTGGGATTTCTTACCTCCCACCAGCTTGCCAATCGAGTTTTCCGGACCCGGAATGTCGCCACGGGACAATGCCGTCAAGGTACGCAGAATGGTGTATTTCAAGCCCGATTCCTGCACATACCAGTTAGCCAGTTTAGCGCGCACATGGCGATCCTGGATTGCGGGCTTGCCGTCGATGTTGACCGCCTCGGCGAGCTTCTTCACGGTATTGAATTTGGTGCCACCGCCACCCGCGCCGATGCTCGCGCGCTCATTCATCAGGGTGGTCAGCGAGACCTGCCAGCCCTGACCTACTTCACCCAGTCGCTGACTGTCGGGAATCCTCACATCTGTGAAATAGACCTCGTTGAAGTTGGCGTCGCCGGAGATCTGTTTGATGGGCTTGATCTCTATGCCCGGACTCTTCATGTCCAGATAGAAATACGAAAGCCCTTTGTGCTTCGGCACGTTTGGATCTGTCCGCACAACCAGAATGCCGAAGTCCGAGTAATGGGCTCCGGAAGTCCAGATCTTCTGCCCATTGATTATCCAGTCATCACCGTCTTTTTCCGCTTTGGTGCGCAGGGCCGCCAAATCCGACCCACCGGCAGGCTCACTGAATAGCTGACACCATACGTCCTCACCGCTCGCCAGGCGCGGAACGAAGCGCTGCTTGGCTTCTTCATCGCCCCAGGTCATCAGGGTTGGCGCCGCCATGCCCTGGCCAATACCAAAAACGCCGGTCTCCGGCGCGTCCACCTTGGCTTCTTCCTGGCCTAGGATTACATTATCGATCGCGCTCGCATCACGCCCACCGTATTCCTGTGGCCAACGGATGCACGCCCATCCCGCATCGGCCTTGCGCTTTTGCCAGAACTTGGCGCGGGCCATACCATCCATGCCGGACAACTCCTGCTCGGATGGAACGTTCGCTTCTAACCACGTACGCGCCTCTGCTCTAAAGGCTGCTTCTTCTTTAGTATCTTCAAAATCCATCAGGTTCTCCTTGCTCTAAGCTACGTCTGCTTGCTCAGAAGCTGTCATCAGTTTTTCCTGCCATTGACCTTCACTGCCGATGGCGACGGCCAACACTTTTGAACGTCGATAGTAAAACTGACAATCAAACTCCCAGGTGTAGCCCATGCCACCATGCGTCTGGATGTTTTCCTTGCTTGCGTAATACAGTGCCTGGGTGCTGCCGACCCGCGCAGTAGCCGCGGCGAGAGGCAAATCAGGCGCGTTGGTATTAAGTGCCCACGCACCATAGTAGGCATTTCCTCGCGCCAACGTATTCTTCACATACATGTCGGCCAGCTTGTGCTTGATGGCCTGATAGGATGCGATGGGCCGGCCAAATGCATAACGTCCCATGGCGTATTCCTTGGCCATTTCCAACGACGTTTCGGCGCCGCCCAGCTGTTCCCATGCATATAGCACCGCCGCCCGGTCCAACACACGCTGCAGCACGGTCCAGCCTTCGCCTTCCGCGCCCAACAATTCCGCCGCGGCCCCATCGAACGTGACGTTGGCGTGATTCGTACTGGGATCCACCGTATTAACCGCCTCACACGAGACGCCATCCTGATCCATCGGCAGCAGATACAGCGACGCGCCATCGCCGGCATCGCTTCGCACTGCCACAATCATGAGCTGGCAGATCTGCGCGTCCGCCACTACCGCCTTGCTACCGGAAATCTTACCGCCGCTTACCGTGGTGCCGAGACCTGCAGCTGTGGTCTGGCCGTTGCCTTCCGCATAGGCGAGCGTGCCAATCGCTTCACCTGCTGCGAGTTTCGGCAGCCACTCTTCTTTCTGCGCTTCGCTGCCCGCTGCCAGGATCGCTTCAGTAGCGAGATACACCGACGATGCGAACGGCACCGGCGCGCACGCCCTGCCAAGCTCCTCGGCAATCACCACCAGCTCCAGATAGGACAGCCCCAAACCACCGTATTCCTCAGGAATGACCGTCGCGGTCCATCCCATTTCGACTATGTTCTGCCAGAGGTCCTCGGCATACAGCTCCTCCCCTTCCAACACTCGGCGTACGACCGCCGGTGGGCAGTTGCCGCTCAAAAACCCGCGCGCCTGGTCGCGGAGCAAATTCTGGTCTTCGCCAAATTCGAAATTCATGGCTCCCTCAGTTCGATTTTTTGTGAACCCACGATTGTGTGAACAATCGGGGGCAGAGTAAAGTGCTGAGCAAATATTTGGAGCACCACGCATGACGGATTTCGTACGCACGCCCGACGAGAATTTCACTGGATTGACCGATTTTCCCTACGCACCCAACTACCATCAGTGGCAGGACATGCGCATGCACTACGTAGACGAAGGACCCAGGGACGGGCCAGTGATGCTCCTGCTACACGGCATGCCAACCTGGGCATTTCTGTACCGCGACATGATCCCGCCGCTGGTGGAAGCCGGCTATCGCTGCATCGCGCCGGACCATCTGGGCTTTGGCCGTTCAGATAAGCCGACGGACATTCATTGGTACACCATCGCCCGACACACCGAAGTGCTCACCTCGCTCATTACCACCCTGGATCTCAATGACATTACCCTGGTATGTCAGGATTGGGGAGGACCCACCGGTCTGGCGCAAGCGGCTACGATGCCGGAACGTTTCGCCCGCCTGATCATCATGAATACCTGGCTGCACCACCCGGAATACGAATACTCTGACGCGATCCGTAACTGGAATGAGAATTGGCACGAGGGCGGCCGCTTCCACCTGGATAAACCCGATGTCGGCCTGCTACTGGTGCTGAGCGCCGGTCTGGCCGGGCCAGATGTCATCTTCCCGGCGTTGATGCAAGGCAAGCCACCAGCGCTCGAGGGCAAGGCTGCCGAGGTATACCACGGCTTTTCAGCACCCTATCGCGGCCTCGGCGACGAAGCCTTCAACGGCTTTCGCCGCTTTCCATTGTCCATCCCTGTGGACAGCTACGACAACGGCAATGCAGCCGCTCAAACCCATCATTATCGAACCCTGTTGAACTGGCAGAAGCAGGTGCATTTCGTGTGGGGCTGCGCGGACGACGTGTTCGATGAAAGCTGGGGGCGTAAATGGGCAGAACAGATGAATGCCTCTTTCGACGGCATTCCCGAGGCGGGCCACTTTCTGCAAAACACCCACGGCAGCGAAACGGCCGGGTTCATTCTGCAGCGTATTGAACAGGAATGACCGCCGTGCCCGAGGCGTACCGCCCGGGACCATCATGACAACGGCCTCAGTGTCGATTGCGGTATGCTGGGGCAATGGCTGAGCTAACCGCAGACACAAAGTCCGCTGCAGCGGACTACCCCCAACTGGGGAGCGCGAACTATGCGTTGGCGCTATTGTTTCTCGCCTACGTGCTGTCGTTTGTCGACCGGCAAATCCTGTCGCTACTGGTCGGTCCGATACGCGCGCAATTCGGCATCTCGGATTTCGAGTACAGCTTGCTGCAGGGAGCGGCGTTCGCACTGTTGTACACCGTGGCAGGTTTACCGCTGGGCCGCCTCGCAGACCGATACTCACGCAAGTGGGTTATTGCCGCCAGCGTGTGCTTCTGGAGCCTGGCGACCTGCGCCTGCGGCACGGCAAAGTCTTTCTGGCACCTGTTTGCAGCCCGCATGGCGGTGGGTGCAGGCGAAGCGGGCCTGGCACCGCCGGCCTACTCGATCATCACCGACAGCTACCCGCCCAGGCAATTCGGCTATGCCATGGCATTCTACAAGTCCGCGGTCAAAGTTGGCGGGGCAACAGCTTTGATCGCTGGTGGTTTCCTGATCGACTACTTCACGCGTGTGGGTCCAATGGACGTGCCGGTCCTAGGCATCGTGCAGCCTTGGCAGGCGACGCTTATCAGTGTCGGCCTGCCCGGCCTGCTGCTGACCGCACTGCTCACCACCATATCCGAACCCTCGCGCAAAGACGTCGTGGTGCGCAACGACGGCGGTACGCACCTGCCCATATCGGTGGTAGTGCGTTTTCTGTGGCAACGCCGCCGAACCTATCTGGCTCTCTTTCTGGGGTCGTCGATGCTGGCCATGGCGGGCTATGGCAGTGCTGCATGGTACCCCGAGTTTTTTGTGCGCACCTATGGCGTAAGCCGGGCAGAGGCGGGTTCCAGCTTTGGCATGATCATTCTCGTTGGCGGCACCCTCGGGGTGATGTTGGGACCTTGGCTGGCGAACCGCCTGGCGGTTAAGCACACTGATTCCTACGTGCGCGCCATCATGTATGCATCGATGATCGCGGTGTTCCCGGCGGTTGCCGCTCCTCTCATGGGCAGCAAGATGCTGACCCTTGCACTCCTGTTTCCCGCCACCATGTTCGGCGGCGCCTATCTCGGGGTTATGGCGGCATCGTTTCAACCCATCACACCCAATCAGATGCGCGGCCAGACCACCGCCATGTATATCTTCGTAACCAACATCTTCGGCATGGCGGTGGGCACCAGCATCCTCGCCGCATTTACCGACTTCGTATACCAGGACGACACCAAACTGCACCTGTCGATCGCTACGGCGAACGCAATTTTTTATCCGGGGGCTATTGCACTGTTCGCTTATTGCTTGAAGGGCTACCGCAAGAGCGTGGCAGAAATCGGCAACTGGGACCTGGATTAGCCCGAAGACGCATCGGGCCGTGAAGACTCCGCATCATCACCGTAAACCGGGGCGTGGCCCCACTGCGCCTCGAGGATGTCGTGCAGCAAGCCCACTCGATCGCGCCCGATACGCTGCGCCAGCTCCTTCTCGATGCTTAAAACGCCCTGGCGCGCCACTTCGCGCATTGCTTTGCCCTTGTCGGTGAACTGCACCAGTTTACGGCGACCGTGACGCGGGTCCTGTTCGATGTAGACGAGATCTTTAGCCACCAGCTCCTTGACCGCCTGACGTACGGCCTGCTTGCTGACCCGAAGGAGCTTGGCCATTTCCGATTGGCGGTGCACACCGTCGCCGATACATACCATCAACATGGATTGCGCGCGCGGCAACGAAATTCCCGCATGCTCGCGCATATAGCTCTGCAATCCATCGTCAACCCAGTAAAACGCATGCAGCAGCGTGCGGGTCAACGCGTGCGCGTAGCGTCCGTCCTGGGCTGGATCCTTACGGCTCATGCAGCGCCTGTGAGCGGATTCCCATCGGCTTTGATTCCCTGGGCATCTACTGGCATATCGACGTTCGGCGATCCGTCTTTTAAGGTCGCGCAAAACTCCAACATGATTCCATCCGGATCCATGAAGTAGAACGAGCGCAGCCAGGTTTGATCAGTCGGTTCACTACCGCGTCGAGCGTCGTCCCCGGTCACTACATCGTCGTGATTGACCACGTCGGTGCAATCCACGCCCTTTTCCACCAGCTCTTCCCGGTAGGCGTCGATGCGCTCAGGTGCGACATCGAAGGCCACATGATTCATGGAACTGTGTGCAGAAGAGATCGTAGAGCCGGTCCGGCCGACCAGATTGCCTGCGGCGGTCACGCCAGGCTGGGCTTGACCCGCATCCTTGAACCAGAAGAACGCGAGGTCACTGCCATTACCCATGTCAAAAAAGAAATGCTGGCCCGCGCCGCCGTCCAGGTCGAACCCTTTCTTCAACTTCATTCCCAGTACGTTGGTGTAGAAATCTACAGTGCGCTGCATGTCCTGGCAGACCAACGCCAGATGATGCAATCCTTGGAATTCGATACTCATACCTTGTACTCCATCGACCTAATAATTGCGGATCAGCGCAGAACAAGTGGTTTTTGGACTAGGCGCGGCTCGCCGGACAGGTCGGGTACCTTTGCAAGAGCCGCAACAACGGCCAAAGGCCACTTGTGCCGCGCCCTCCGGGAGTCCGCCTGCTTCGCGCTGACCGCGTTGCCGTTCGTCGCAATATACCCGATATTACTCCTCACGGCGCCTTGCCAGCCCAAAGCAGGCGGGCTCTGATCTGCAATTATTAGGTTGATGGAGTACTAGCCTCCTTGAGCGTCGCTCAAGTCAGTCTTTTTTGTCCCAGGCCGCGCCTGCCCAATCCGCCTGCTCGCCTTCTGCGGGCGCGGCAACTTCCCGGATGCGTTCGTTCACGTCGTCGAACTCGAGTCGCAGCGCTTTGCAGCATACTGCATGCAGGTTGTAACCCATGGTGTGATAGGTCAGCTCCAGAATGTCTTCGTCAGACAGATGCTCATGCAGCGCCTCAAACAATTCGTCGGACGTGCGGCCGCCCTGGAGAATCAATGCATCGGCCCACGCCAGCACCGCTCTCTCCTTGGCATCGTATACATCGGACACTTCCCAGTGTGGTATCGCCGCAATCTTTTCTTCGGCGATCTCCATACGCCGCGCGGCCTTGCAGTGCTGCGAGAAAACAAACTGACTCGCCTGAGTATAGCCCGCACGCATAATGGCAAGTTCGCGCACCTGGGGATCCAGCTGGCTCACGCTCTTGTCCGCAAACATGCCAAACATGCCGAAGTGGCTGGTGGCGTGGTCGAAGATGTACGGCACCAGCGCGAACACCGACCACCAGTTCCCAGGCGTGCCGGTTGCGGTGCCCGGCTCAGCGACCGGATCGCGTTCACCAAACAGCGCATCGTAGTATTTCAGAACGTTTTCTGGCGCGTCTGCGCGGCTTATCTGTCTCAATCGTGGCATGTCTTAATCCTTAGTGTTCGATGCGCGGCGCGCAGTTGGGTAAATATCATTGACTTAAATAGGGCCTGTCAATAGGCTCGCCAATCTAGCCACAACAACATTCACTGCAGGTAAGACGATGAGTAAGGACATTTCCCGGGAATTCGTTTCATGCGCTTCCAGCACTTCCGCGCGCAATGGCGCCGGCTTCTATCCGTGTCAGGGGTTGTACTACACCCCCGCAGGCGCACGTCCGAAAACCGCTTTCATCGCGACCCACTACAACGTCGATTTCAGCGAACACTATCTGGGCGAGTACATGGCGCGCCGGGGATATGGCTACCTTGGCTGGAACACACGTTTCCGTGGCGCAGAAGCATTCTTCATTCTGGAGCACGCGCTCATAGATATCGGCGCCGGGGTGACCTGGCTGAAGGAAAACGCGGGCGTGGAACAGGTGATTATCGTCGGTAACTCAGGCGGCGGCTCGCTCATGGGCGCCTATCAGTCGCAATCCACCGAACCCAATATCACAGCGACCCGTGGTTTGAAGTTGCCCGAAGCGGCGCTGAACCTGCCGAAGTGCGACTATTATATCTCCTTGAACGCCCACGCCGGGCGCCCGGAAGTGCTCACAGCATGGATGGATCCCGCCATCGTCGACGAAAACGACCCATCCTCCGTGGACGCGAACCTGGATATGTACAACCCGCAACACGGCCCGCCCTATAACGCTGCCTTCATCGAGGCTTATCGCGCCGCTCAGGAGGCGCGTAACCACCGCATCACGCAATGGTGCCTGGCCGAGTTGGACCGCATCGAGACCCTGGGCATGTCTGACCGCGCCTTCAACATGTTTCGCACCTGGGCCGATCTGCGCTTGATGGACGGCGATATTGACCCTTCAGATCGCCCAGTCGGCGTGTGCTACCGCGGCGACCCGAAGACGGCCAACTACAGCCCTGGTGGCATCGGTCTCACCAACACCTGTCGAACCTGGTTATCGATGTGGAGCCTGGCGGAGTCACAATGCCGCGGCGCGCCACATCTCGGTCGCATCGACGTACCCGCGCTGGTGATTCAATCCATGGGGGATACCGGCGTATTCCCCAGCGACGCCCAGGGCATATATCACGCGCTCGCGTCCTCGGATAAAACGATTGAATTCATGGCGGGCGACCACTACCTTACCGAGCCGGACGAAGCCAGAGATGAAGTCGCAGACCGTATCAGCGGTTGGCTGGACGGTTACGGGACATAACGCAAAGGCGCTAGCGCTGCGCGAGTACCAGATCGCGCCCCGCCACCATGCTGTGCAACTTGCCAAAGGCAACATCGCGCTGCAGATACTTCATGCCGCAGTCCGGGGCGACCACTATCCGCTCGGCAGGCACATAGGCCAGGGCGGCCTCAATGCGTGTCGCAACCAGATCCGCGGTTTCAATAGACGTGTCGCGCAGATCGATCACCCCCACATGCACCTTCTTGTTAGGCAAACCCTGTAGCAGATCCATCTTCAGTCTCGGTTGCGCGCATTCAATTGATATCTCGTCTGCCTTGCAGACATCAAGTTCGTCGAGAAAGGCATAGCCGGGAGGTTTGTTGTCCACATGCTTGCCGTAGCCGAAGCACACATGTAACACCGTCGGTCCCGCGGCACCCGCCAGAGCCGCGTCTATCGCCGCCACCGCGTATTCCCGAGCTGCTTCGGGACGCGCCTGCACATACGGCTCGTCCAGTTGAACAATGTCTATCCCTGCAGCGAACAGCTCTTTCAGCTCTTCATTTACCGCCGCCGCATAAGCCATCGCCAGCGACGCATCGTCCGCATAGTACTCGTTCTGTGCTTGCTGGCTCATGGTAAACGGGCCCGGCAGCGTCAGCTTAATCGGCTTGTTGGTATGTGCCCGCAGAAATTTCACGAATGGCGCTTCCACCGGCTCACGGCGACTCACCGGCCCAACGACCCGGGGAACCGGAACCGCCTTGCCCGTGCGATCTATCGCCTCGCCGGGGTTGTCGATGTCAATGCCCTCCAGCGCATTGGCAAACCTGTTGGAGTAGCTCTCGCGGCGCATCTCACCGTCGGTAACAATATCTACGCCCGCGCGCCGCTGATCGTCCAACGCGATGAGTGTTGCGTCGTTCTGCGCTTCCAATAGGTCCGTCGCAGCGACTTTCCACAGATCATGCAGCACCACCCTGGGCGGCAGACGTTGGCCCAGACGAGCTTTGTCGATTAGCCAGTCTGGCTGCGCGTAACTTCCAACCAGGCTCGTTGGCAGTAAGGGTAAATCCACTAGATTTCTTCCCCCGTCAGGTTTCGATAAGTCTGCACGAGCACGTTGCGCGTCACATTGATGTCGCGCTGGCTGATTCCATGTAGGGCGCGATCATTGATAACGCCGACCTTGGGCAGAAGTGTCCGCTTCAGGCGTTTCGCCTTGGCGGTTAACTTGATCACCATCTTGCGCCTATCTTTCTTGGATATTTTGCGCGTCACCAGGCCTGCGTCCTGCAACCCGATGATGCCCTTGGCCGTAGTCGCTTCAGTGATGCCGACACGTTCGCTGAGGTCACGTTGGGTAATGCCGTCCTGCTCCCACAGCACGCGCAGAAACCGCCATTGACCGGCGCTCACGCCATGCGGTTCAGTGAGATCTTCAAGCGCTTTGGAAAACGCCCGAAAGTTGATTCTGGACAAATATCCGACGCTGTCGAGCGGATCAAGAAAGTTCGTGGAGTTGGATTTTGTCATAGGCTGCGAGCATACATTTACTTAGCTCACAAAGTAAATTGCCCACCGACGGGGGATCCGGTAGATTTACGCAATTGACAAGAGTCCGCAAGGGGAAACAGATGTACAAACTGCTCACGGTGCTCGTTGTATTGATTGCCCCGTGCGTTTGTGCTGCGCAGGCCGACGAGAACTGTGCTTACTTCGTAGCGGGCGCCAAGCAGGTATTCTGGGGCGATCTTCACGTGCATTCCGGTTATTCACTGGACGCGTGGGGCTACGGTACTTCCGCCAGCCCCACGGCATCGTACGCATTCGCTCGCGGCGCACCGCTGACGTTGCCCGGGGGAACGTCAGTGAGCCTGGCGCGGCCGCTGGACTTCATGGCGGTGACTGATCACGCGGAATGGTTCAACCTCATGTACATGTGTACGGACCCCGAATGGAGTGACGCGCCATACTGCAACACCATGACAGACAAGAACGCGCCGCAGACCGGTGTCGAGGTGTTCGCAGAATACGTCATTCCCACCATCACCCTGGCCAAGCCGCAACCCACTGCCCTGTGTGATGACAATCCCAAGCATTGCGAGCGCGCGAAAGATCAACAGTGGGGGCGCATCCAGGAGCAGGCCCGTCAGGCTAACGATCCCTGCAATTTTACTTCGTTCATCGGATTCGAATGGTCGGCAACACCGGATTTCAGCCATAACCATCGCAACGTCATTTTTGCCAACGACAACGTGACTCCGGAAGCGATCGACTACATGAACTATCCAACCCCGCAAAAGTTGTGGGCAGAACTGGATCGCCAATGTCGGCCTGAAAATGGCTGTGACGTGCTGGCGATCCCGCACAACACCAACATGGGGGACGGCAAGAGTTTTGATGTCGAATCCGAAGCTGACGATATCATTGAGCTTCGCTCGCGCTATGAGCGGCTGGTCGAGGTCCATCAGGAGAAAGGCAACAGCGAATGCCTACCCGCGTTTGGGCAAACCGACGAAGACTGTGGCTACGAACTTTACCTGACCCGCAACTCGCGCCCAACCGAACGAAACGCCTACACCGAGGCCGAGTGGGAGAAGATGCGCAGCGGCTATGTACGCGGGCTGCTGCTCAAGGGCCTGGCCGCTTATGATGGGTCCCGTACCAGCGGGCAGAATCCACTCCAGCTCGGCATGATCGGCTCAACTGACAACCATGCGGGTGCGGGTGGTTTCGTGGAGGAAGACGAGTGGCTGGGCTCCGTCTTCGGCATCGGTGATTTCGATAGGACCATGACCCGGCGCAGCTGGAATCCCGGCGGTCTGGTTGCCGTGTGGGCGGAGCAGAACACTCGAGCGAGCCTGTTTGCTGCGCTCAAACGGCGCGAGGTCTACGCTACCAGTGGCCCCCGCATACGCACACGGCTGCTGGCTGCTCCCCAGCCACTGGACTGCGCCAGCGACCAGTACCCCGGCGCCGTGCCCATGGGTGGCGATCTCCCAAATACAAACACTGCACCCTATTTTCTGGTTCAGGCGCAGTACGACCGCACGCCCATTGCGTCCATTGAGATCATCAAAGGCGAACTGACTAAAGACGGCGTGCGCGAGCGCGTCATGCGGGTGTGGCACAACGAATCCGGCGGCCTGGATGTGTGCGCCACCTGGCAGGACGAGGAATTTGACGCCGCCGCGCCCGCGTTCTGGTATGCGCGCATAAAGCAGGCGCCCACACCGCGCTGGTCGGCCCACCACTGTGCTGCGGCGGGCCGCTGCGACGAATTTCCAGACGCAAATGTCACCACGCAGGAACGCGCATGGACCTCGCCGATCTGGCATCTTCCGCAAGGGTGACCGGTAGGCTGAGCAAATGCGCATTGTCGACATACGCGACGCAACAATACGGTTGCAAGGCGAAATGGCAAACGCGGTGGTCAGCTTCGCCGATCACACCGTATCCCTGGTCGCCATTGTCACCGACCAGATCCAGCAGCATCACCCCGTGGTGGGCTTCGGCTTCAATTCCATTGGTCGCTACGCACAATCGGGCATACTGCGCGAGCGTATGACGCCACGCGTGTTAGCCGCGCCAGAACAAGACCTGCTCACCGCCGACGCCAGTCGATTCGACCCCGCGGCCGTTGCCCAAATCGCCATGCGCAATGAGAAACCCGGTGGCCACGGCGACCGCGCCGGCGCCCTGGGCGCTCTCGAGCTAGCCGTATGGGATCTCAATGCGAAGCTCGCGGATGAACCTGCGTATGCAACGATCGCGCGCGACACTGGTGGCGAGCCCGCAAACGTGTCCGTGCCCGTTTACGCCGCGGGCGGGTACTACTATGACGATGACTCCCTGGCGCGTCTGCAGCAAGAACTACAGGCCTACCGCGAGCAAGGTTTCGACGCGTTCAAGATCAAAATTGGTGGCGCTCCCCTGGATGAAGACCGACACCGTATCGATGCCGCCTTAGAGGTCGCCGGGGATGGTGCGCACCTCGCAGTGGACGCCAACGGCCGCTTCGATCTCGCCCAGGCCCTCGAATACGCCAATGCTCTCGCGCCTCTCAAGCTGCGCTGGTTCGAAGAGCCAGGCGACCCACTGAACTACGCACTCAACAACGAACTGACTCAGGCGTATGGCCAACCGCTTGCTACCGGTGAAAATCTGTTCAGCGTTGCCGACCTTGATAATCTCGTCGCCTACGGCGGCATGCGCCCTGCTATGGACATCTTTCAGATGGACGCTGGCCTGAGCTACGGTCTGACTGAGTACACGCAGATGCTTGATCTGCTGGAACGCAAGGGCTACTTCCGCAGCCACTGCTACCCGCACGGCGGCCATCTGATCAACCTGCACATCGCCGCGGGCCTGGGCCTCGGCGGATGCGAGGCATATCCGGGGGTGTTTCAACCATTTGGCGGTTACTCCGACGCGTGCCAGGTCGAACACGGACTGGTGCGGCCGAGCGATGCACCTGGCTTCGGCCTGGAGCAGAAACTCGAGCTGCGCCCTCACCTCGAGGCGCTTGCGTCATGACGCTGTTACGGATTGACCGCCAATGCGCGTAGCAGTCGTGGGTTGCGGCGCCATGGGCTCCATCTATGCAGCATTGCTCGCTGGCGCGGGCAATGATGTGATCGCGGTGGATGTTTCCCACCCCCACGTACAAGCGATCAACGCTGGGGGCCTGCGGGTGAGCGGCGCCAGCGGCAACCGGCTCGAGCGCATCCAGGCATTTACCAGCACGCCATCCACACCTGTCGAGCTGCTGATTATCGCGGTGAAGGCTGCATACGCAGGCGATGCTGCAGTCGCATCCAGACCGCTGGTAGACGCGGCAACGATTGTCCTGACCATTCAAAACGGCCTCGGCAGCGCGCAGCTGGTGGCCGAAGCTCTGGGACCGGATCGGCTCATCGTCGGCGTCGCACAAGGTTTCGGCGCGTCCCTGCCCGAACCTGGCCACGCCCATCACAATGACATGAAAGCCATTCGTATGGGTGCCCATGCGGGCCTGCCTGGCGATGCCGTCGCGACTATTGCGGCGCTATGGCGCGACGCAGGATTCGACGCCGAACCGGTAGCGGACATCGCCGCCATGCAGTGGGAGAAACTGATCTGCAACGTTGCCTACAGCGCGCCAGCGGCCCTCACCGGCATGACCGTAGGCGAGATCATGGACGATGCTTACCTGGGGCCCATCAGCCGGGCCGCTGCCACGGAAGCGTTCGAAGTCGCGCGCGCATCGGGCGTGAACATCAACGTTGACGACCCGGTACAGCACGTGCAGGAATTTGCATCACGCATGCGCGATGCGAAACCGTCGGTGCTGCTGGACATGGAAGCGCGCCGGGCAAGCGAGGTCGAGGTCATCAACGGCGCCGTCGCCGCCCAAGCCGCGCGACTGGGACTGTCAGCACCGGTTAACGCCACCCTGACTGGGTTGGTGCTCGCCTTGGAACAACGGCTATCACAAGAGGATGAAACATGACTCAGCCAGACGAACGTCTGCTGCAGGCCGATAGCGCTCGCCGCGCCGCCATGATCGACGCAGACACCGACGCTCTGTCGCACCACCTGGCAGATGAGCTGGTGTGGACCCACTCGTCCGGACGCACGGAGGACAAAGATACGGTGCTGGCAAACATCGGCGCCGGCACGGCACGCTATCTTGCTTTGCGGGTGGAAGACATCAGCACAACGCAACACGGCGACATATTCTTATACCACGGCACCCTGCACGGCCGCGTCAAAAGGAACGGGATAGAACGCGAACTGCACAACAAATTCTTAAGCGTGTGGCGTATCGCAGATGAGCGTTTTCAGATGTTGGCCCTGCAATCCACAGCATTCGTAACCCAGGAGCAAGAACATGATTGACCAACATTTCGTCGCAGTGGACTTCGACGTCGAAGCAGGTAAGCAGGAAGAGGCGCTGGCGTTGATAGGCGATTACGTTGCCAACTTCTTGAGTCAGCAGCCCGGTTTCATTCGCAGCGTGCTGCACAAAGGCCTGGACGGCTCGAGCATCGTTCACTATGCGCAATGGCGCAGCGAAGAAGACTTCAAACAGGCCGGCGAGAAAGCCAGGGCACACCCTGACCTCCCGGCTCTGCTGGCGTACAACCCTCGTGGCCGCGGCTTCACAAGCTGGCGTACGTTTGGCGAGTGAGCCTATGGGCAATCCCGACCCCTCACCCTGCGACGCCCGCCCGCCCAAGGAGCCAGGACACCCGCTGTTCTGGATGTTTGTGGCGGGATTGCTGTTCGTGGTGGTGCCCTACTACTACGCGGGCAGCAGCGAGCCGCGCATTGCCGGCCTGCCACTGTGGTTTTACCTGTCCCTGGCCGCGACGGTAACAATCACGGTCTTGTCTGTATGGCGGATCTGGAAAAACTGGCGCCTGGACCACGATGAGTGATCTGCCAGAACTTGGCGTGTGGGCTTTCGTCGCCATGGGCGCCTATCTGGCGGGTATGTTGGCCATCGGTTTTGTCGCACGCGCCAGAACGCCTTCAAATTCGCCAGACGACTACTTTCTCGGCGGCAAGACTACCGGCGCCCTGGTGCTGTTTTTCACCATGCAGGCCACCCAGTACAGTGGCAATGCGTTCTTCGGCTTTACCGGCATGGGGTATCGCAACGGGCTCATCTGGATACTCGCCATACCGCTGATCGGCCTGATCATCACTACGCAGCTGTCCTTTGCACCGCGCTTATATGTGCTATCTAAGCGCCGCGGTTACCTGACACCCGCGGACTACTACGCGGACCGCTACGCCAGCCGTTCGCTGCGTCTCATCGTAGCGGCGCTCACGCTTGTTTCCATGTTCCCCTATCTGATGATTCAGGCCGAAGCCACCGGGCACGCGGTGGTGGGCTTGAGTTCCGGCGCGCTACCGTTCTGGTCAGGCGTAGTGTTCATAGCAGCGGTCATGGCGGTGTATATCTCCGTTGGCGGTTGGCGCGGCGTGGTGTGGACAGACGCGGTCCAGGGCGTGCTTTTAACGGCAGCCATGCTGGCCGCAACCGTGGTCACGCTACAGCTCGCTGGCGGCCTCGACGGCGTGATCGCCACCCTGGACCGCATTCAACCCACGCTATTGGCGGCCCCGGCAGGCGTAGAAAATCTCACCTCGCGGTGGCTGTCTCTGCTCATCGTCTCAGCCATCGGCTTTGCCATGTACCCCCAGGCGATCCAACGAATCTACGCGGCACGTTCCGAACGCGCTTTGAAAAAGAGCTTTACCGCCATGTTGGTCGTACCGTTCGCCCTCGGCGCCTGCACGCTGTTGATCGGTTTATCCGGGGCTGCCCTGCATCCCGGGCTGGAAGGCGTTGCGTCGGATCGGGTCTTCGCGCTGCTTTTGGCCGATGCTCTGGAAAATCACTACGCCCTGGTGGTGTTCGTGCTGTGCGGGCTGCTGGCGGCCATCATGTCGACCTCGTCGTCAGTGGTGCTCACTCTGTCGTCCATTTTCACCCGGGACATCTACCAGAGTACGCTTCGCCCCGCGGCCGGCAGCCGCGAGCTGGCGTTTGCCGGACGCGCGTTTACTTCTTTCATACTGGTACTGGTAGTGCTCGCTTCTGTGAACACCACCACGACCCTGTGGCGCCTCACGGAAATAAAGATCGAACTGCTAATGCAGCTGTTCCCGCCCCTGTTGCTGGGTCTGTACTGGCCGCGCATGAACCGTCGCGCCGCTATCGCGGGGCTGCTTGCCGGTACCACTACGGTTGCGCTACTGATGCTTACCGGTCATGCCCGCTGGTGGCTGTTTCAGGCTGGCTTGTATGGGTTCTTTGTTAACCTGGCGGCCAGCGTTACGGTATCCATGACAACCCGCCAAAGTGCTACGGAGCAGCAACGCGTGCAGGTCGATTTCTTCTCGATGTTCAACGATCGTGAGCGGTGAGCTCACGGCCGCGGCATTTCGAACAGCTCTCGCACCACACCGTAATCCAGGTAGCCGAGTCGCGCGACTTGAGCGAGCGCCACCACGTCAACGCGCCCGTCGACGATCAGCGCATCGTCTATGTGAATGCCGATAACAGCGCCTATGACGAGATGACTCCTGCGCCCTCCAGCACGACTGGGCAGCGCGACTATATCTACCACCTCGCATTCCAACACCGCTCGGGCCTGACCCACACACGCTGGACCGATAGCTCTACAGGGGGCAGCCGCGAGCCCCGCCAGGGCATACTCGTCGACATGCCGTTCGACCTCGGTGGAGGTATCGTTCATGTTCCAGGCAAGTTCCTCCGACACGATACTGACTGAAAACTCCGGCACTTCGCGCAGGTTCGCCAGGGTGTCTTTCTCGCTCACTGCCCGCCCATCCTCTCCAGCACTTTTTTCATTTGGCGCAAATACCACCAGCGGCGGGTCCGCCGATACAGCATTGAAATATGAAAAGGGCGCCAGGTTAGGCACGCCCTGCGCATCACAGGTGCCGATCCAGCCGATCGGCCGCGGCGCTACGAGTGCGTTCAGCGGATTATGCGTCAGTGGCGCCGGCCGTAGATCCTCGCGCGGGTCGAAGTACATCAACCAGCAGAGACGCGATTGGTGGAGAAGCCTTCCTCGGTGCCAAGAATCTTTGCCGGTTGGGACAGATCTTCCTGCCACAACAGAGATTCCATGTAAATGTTCAGGGGTTGGTCTTGCACGGTCAGTTCGTATACCGGATCGCCGTCGTATGACGCGTGATTGTGCACCGCCCACCCCGGCGCAGACACCATCAGATCTCCCGCTTTCCACTCGTAGCGCTTACCCTCAACGCGGCTGTAGCCAGCACCGCGGAAGTAGTAATTGATGGCAGATGAAGTATGCCTATGCGGCTTATCAACTATTCCCGGCGGGCGAATGGTAATGGTGGAAAAGAAGTTCGGCGTGGTGCCATTGAAGCGTTCTGTGCGCGGATTGAACAACAGATACAGTCGACGTCCCTTATACTTTTCACCGAGCGCGGCGAGCTTGTCCAGATTGTCCTTCACTGATGCCCAGGGCCAATGCAGGCAGTTCGACGCCACCGGCCGCGGATTGATGAGAGTTTCATACGGCATCAAGGCCGCGCCGTCATCGCCGATGGTGAAGGTCTCCAGATTCATGCCGACATCTGGCGGCGGCCCGATATCCGGCGCATGTAATTCTTGCGGGTCTTCCTCAACCATATGCACCCGCATCATCTCCAACAATGCGGCATTGCTATAGGTAAGACGCGCATGCAGAGCATTTGACTTGTTAACATGTCGATACACGGAATACGACGGATGGTTCCACACGTCGTACCGCGAGTAATCAATCTCGCGATCATCTACTACTGCGGACCCCGAACCCTGGATACAGAAGCTGACCTGGGTGGAGTTGTGCCGAATGGGCACCGTTTCCTCTCCGGGCTTGAGTACTTCCAACGCGACCTGCACGCCCGGCGTTAAACCGCGTCCGGGATCCGGCGCACTGGGATGTATAAACAGCACCCGTCGACGGCCGTTGGACGGGCGCGGCAGATCCGCCAGACGCTCAATCTCGGCGTCCATCATCTCCTTGCTTATCGTTATCGGTGGCCAGTCCCGGGCAGGCTTGGCCTGGCTGGGGCCGCTAGCCGCCAGCGGCTGATCCGTGGTATCCAGCATGACTGGCTGTGGTTCGCTCATGTGCAACTATCTCCCATACGGGTATGCTTGAGATTGAAATGCTTTCATATCAAAGTATTATGCCACGCGTCAATAAAAGCCTAACGTGCCCGTATGAGTGAACATCCAAATCTTCGCTGGCCCCAGGATGACCTGACCCAGATACCCTACCTTCTGTATACCGACTCACAAGTATTCGAACGGGAAATGGAGCGGATCTTCTGCGGCCCTGGCTGGGCATACGTCGGTCTGGAGGTTGAGATACCACAACCCGGCGACTATCTGGTGACCAGCATCGGCAATCGTTCCGTGGTAATCACCCGGGACGAACAGGGCGAAGTCTGCGGCTTCGCCAATCGCTGCGCGCATCGCGGCGTGAAAATCTGCCGCCAACGCACGGGCAACACGCGCATGTTCGTATGCCCCTATCACCAATGGTCATACAACGCTGCCGGCGAGTTGCGCGGTGTACCTTTCATCAAGGGTGTTAAACAACAAGGTGGGATGCCGGATGACTTCGACCGCGCAGACTACTCCCTGCCGCGACTTTCCATCGCCATACGCAACGGCGTGATATTTTCGTCATTCGCGGAGCAGAACCAGCCGTTGCAAGACTATCTGGGCGAAACGAATGCGGCCTACTTCGATCGCGTGTTCGACGGTCGCGAGTTGCGCGTATTGGGCTACTCGCGCCAGCTCATTCCGGGCAACTGGAAGCTGATGTTCGAGAACATCAAAGACCCTTACCACGCCTCGCTTCTACATGTATTTCTAGTGACCTTCGGACTATTTCGCGCAGACCAGAAATCTCAGGTTCGTATGGACGACAGCGGCGCGCACGGCCTGTTGATATCTCAGCGCGGTGAGCAGAAAAAAGACGACGCCACAGAAGACATCGCCAATCTGAGAGAAAATTTCTCGCTCAACGATGCACGCCTGCTCGACCCGGTCAAAGAGTATTCAGGCGACGCAACGGTAGTGATGCAGACCATCTGGCCCAATCTCATCGTGCAACAGCAATCAAATACGCTCGCGCTGCGACAGATTCAGCCCAGGCATGCCGGCGCATTCGAACTCGCATGGACCTTCTTCGGCTACCAGGATGACGATGAGGAAATGACCACCCGCCGCTTGCGCCAGGCGAATCTCATGAGCGCTGCCGGATTGGTCTCAACAGATGACAGCGAGGTTATAAAACTGGCACAGGACGGCGTGGCCGGCTACAGCCAGGACCGCGGTGTACTGCTAATGGGCGGGCGCGGTACCGGCGATGAACCGCACATGGTAACGGAAGCCGCTGTACGCGCGTTCTACAAACATTACCGCAAGGTGATGGAACTGTGAGCCTCGATCCAACGCTCCAACGCGAGGTCGAAGAGCTGTACAACGCCTACGCAAGCGCCCTGGATGACGGGCCGCTCGAGGATTGGCCGACCCTGTTCACCGACCCCTGTATGTACCAGATCGTACCTCGCAGTAATTTCGAAGCCGGCCTGCCACTGGCCATCATGCGCTGCGAAAGCCGCGGCATGTTGCAGGACCGAGTCCGCTCGGTGACTGAAACCATCGTATTTGAGCCACGCTTTCTGCGCCATCACATTACCAACATCTCCGGTAGACCGCGGGATGACGGCATACTGGATGTGCAGGCGCACTACAGTGTGATCGAGGTTCTTCCCGATGATTTGCCAAGAATTCTGAGCGTGGGCCGCTATCTGGATGTGATTGAACGCGATAGTGACGATAGGCTGAAATTCGCCGAGAAGCGCGTCGTATACGACTCCGAGCTGGTTCCCAACTCTATCGTCTATCCGCTTTAACGTAAGGCTTCAGCGCTGCCCACGCCATTTCCGGCGTTCCGCGCCAAGCCTGACATCCCTAACTCTCTCACTCTGTGCTGTCCTACATCGAATTGATTAGTATGCTAAGTATTAGATACACTTAGCTTGCTAACCAAAACATCACCTGGAGAGAACAGTGATACGATCTCATGTAACTGTAGTCGCGCTGGGGATTGCAGCGTGTTTTTTGGCCTCCACTCCTATACCCGCAATTGCTGAAGAACAGCAAGCCGATCAGGTCATCGAAGAAGTACTGGTGACCGCCCGCTACCGCGAAGAAACTGCCCAGGACGCGCCGACGGCTGTCACCGCATACAGTGAGCTGATGCTCGAGAAAATGACGGCTCAGGATTTGCGCGATGTCGGGCCAGCGACCCCCAACGTGCATATTCAGCCGGTGGTGACGTTTCCGAATTCAGCGGCAATTCACATTCGTGGCATGGGCCAACAGAACATCGAATCGACGAACGAGATGCGCACAGGCCTGTCGATCAACGGCGTGTTTGTATCACGCCCGATAGCGACCCTCGTTGACTTTTTTGACGTCTCGACGGTGGAAGTCTTAAGGGGTCCCCAGGGCACGACCTTCGGCAAGAACTCTCTGGCGGGGGGGCTCGCAATCAACACTATCCGGCCAGATGGGACCTTCGACTACAAAGCAGAGGTCACCGGCGGCAACGAGGGTCGCATGGATTTCCGCGGCGCCATCCAGTTTCCCATCATCGAAGATAAACTGTCGGCGCGCCTGTCCGTGCTGTCGCAGAATTACGATGGCCACTTCAAGAACCGCGTAAACGGCGAGGATCTCAACGGCGAAAACATCGACACGGTGCGTGGCACCCTCGTCTGGACGCCGACTGATAACTTTGAGGCGACCCTCATCGCCACCTGGCTGGAAGAACGCAGCGACGCCCCGGGCGGCGACGACGATTCGGATCCTAATCAACTGTTACCGCTCGTTTTCGGTTTTACCGAACCCAATGACGGCCCATTCACAGTCGGCCGCGACGCGCTGGACTTCCACGACACCGACCAGAACAGCGTGACCGGCATCATTAACTGGGATATCGGCGATTTCACCCTGACCTCAGTAACTGGCTGGATGGAAACCGACGACTTCATTGCCAGCGATTTCGACCAGACGGAAGTGCCTTTCTTCCCAACGTTCCGTGATCAGGTCCACGACCAGTTCAGCCAGGAAGTTCGTTTGTCATCAAACTTCGAAGGCAAAGACGGTTTTCTGGGTAACCTGGATTTCGTACTGGGCCTGTTCTACTTCGAGCAGGAGCATGAGCTGGTGCAATCCTTTCCGACCCTGGGGCCGTCCGCCGACTACGCCCACCAGGACGGCGAGAGTGAAGCCATATTCGCCCAAGCCATTTACGCGCTGACCGACGACTTGAACCTGACCGTCGGCGTACGCCATACCCGGGAAGAAAAGGAGTTTGAACGCAATTCCGGATTCTTCTTCCCCACCATCGACGCCCAGGATCCCAGTTCGCGACCCAGTATCGGGTTCATGTCCAACACGCCTTTCGACGTGTTTGGAGACCTGGACAGCAACAATACCAGCGGCAAGATCGGCCTGGATTATCATTTCAACGACAATGTCATGGCGTTCTTGAACTTCTCGCAGGGCTTCAAGGCCGGTGAATTCGGGGCACGGGCCGCTTCCCTCGCGACCGTCGGCCCAACCGACGATGAAGAGTCGGACTCCTATGAACTGGGCATCAAATCTGACTGGCTGGACGGCCGATTGCGGCTAAACGCCACGATATTCCATACCACTTTCGAAAACCTCCAGTTCGGCGTGTTCATACCAAACCCCGCCAATCCGACCGGGCAGGAAACCGCGAACCAGAATATCGGCGAATCCACCAACAAGGGGTTCGAACTCGAGTTGACCGCGCTGCCGGTAGAAGGGCTGACCCTGCAAGCCAGCATCGGTTTGCTGGATGCAGAGTATGATGAATTCTGTGCCGACACCGACGGTCCCGGCCCCGCCGCGATATCTAACTGTGGCGGTCAAGTGGTCGACCTGGGCGACGGCACCTTCCTGGTCGATGAAGACCACACCTCCAGCGAAATGTCCCGCGCTCCGGAAGAACAGTACTACGTGTCTGCAGAATACGAAGTGCCTACAGATTTCGGCATCTTCGCCATCCGCGCATCCGGCAACTACGAAAGCGAGTACTTCTCAGACGGCGTGCTGAACCACCCCAAAGGTGAGACCGGTGATTTCTGGCTGCTGGACGCCAGCGCGGATTGGACCAGCGTCGATGGCCGATGGAAAGTCCAGGCCTGGTGCAAGAACTGCAGTGACAAGGAGTACACAAGTGGCCTAACGCCCACGGCACAGTTCTTCAATCAACACTTCTGGGGCTTACCGAAGATGTACGGCCTCACCCTTTCGGTACGTCGATAGCAGCCTGTTGACGCAGCTTTTCGCTCCAACGCAAGCCGTCGTTACGCGGCGGCTTGTGCCTGGGCTTCCAGCTCCCGGCGGATGGCCGGCAATCCGCGCCACAGAATAAACCCTCCCAGGGGGCAAAGTATCGCTGCCGACAACGCGATTGATTTGCCAATGGCGGCGTCGTAGCCAAATACATAGTCGGTGGTCGCAGCGACTACTGTCGGTCCCAGACCAAGCCCGATCAGATTGGCAAACAACTGAAACACAGCAACAACCTGCCCGCGCATACGGTTGGGCGTCATCAACTGCAGCGTGCCGCCGGACAGGCCACCTTGAAACGCGGAAAAGAAAATCGCCAGACCGATCATCACTATGCCTAGAACATCGTTCTCGATGAACCCCAGCGAAATGGCGCAGGGCAGAATACAAACGATGCTGATCAGGATGGTGCGCACGTACGCGTCACCGGTGCCGCGTTTGACCCACGCATCCGCAATGCTGCCGGCTAACAACAAACCCGCGCTGCCGGCAACGATCATGACAATGCCAAACACCCAGCCGGCCTGTGGGCGCGAGTAGTCGAAGGTACGGATGAGGTACGTTGGTCCCCACAGGTTCAATGCGTACACCACCATGATGAAAATCGAAATGCCAATGATATGACCACCATAGGCCGCCCGCCGGCGCCACAGATAGTCCACCACCTCACGAAACGGAATGGAGTCGGCGTCACGCTCCGACACCCCCACGCGGCGGGGCTCCCGCACGGTGGTCAGCATCAGCACGGCGACCAGTAATCCAGGCAGGCCGACTATGAAGAAGGTGAGCTGCCAACCATGTATCGGCCCCAATATCGGCAATATGATCTGGTCCATGTTTTCCACGTAGGCCACGACCGCGCCGCCGAGCATGTAGGCGAAGCCGGAGCCCAGCGTCACGCCGATCATGTACACGGACAGTGCCCGCGCCAGTATCGTCTTGGGGAAGTAGTCGGCGATCATTGAGTATGCGCCCGGCGCCAACGTCGCTTCGCCGACACCCACGCCGATGCGCGCCACGAACAGCATCCAGAAACCCCGCGCCATGCCACACAACGCTGTCATCAAACTCCATACCGCGATGCCTGCCGCTATGAGATTGCGACGGCTCTTGCTGTCTGCAATGCGCGCAAGGGGTAAGCCCATCAGGGCATAGAACAGGGAAAAAGCCAGCCCGGCCAGCAGGCTGTACTGCGTATCCGATATGTCAAAGGTTGCACGTATGGGCCCGACGAGCAGGCCCATGATCATGCGATCAAGAAAGGAAAATGTCTGCGCCAGCAGCAGAACCGCGACTACATACCACGCATAACCCGTACCGCGGACTTCGGCCCGCGGCGTCAAGCAGCGCTAGCCGGCTCGCAGTTTACGTCGCGCTCGTCCAGTTCCCGGGTCCAGGCTGCGAATTCGAGAAGAATCCCATCCGGATCTTTGAAGTAGATAGAGCGCACGAATGTCGTGTCGGTAAGTTCAGGGCTCGCCTGCGTTTCGGAATCGTCATGATTGACGACTTTGGTGATTTCTACGCCGGCCTCCTCCAACCTCTGCTGGTACTCCTCGATTTTTTCTTCCGGCACGTCGAAGGCAACGTGGTTCATAGAAGCGTGCGCGGAAGTGATGTCCCCTTGACCAATCAGCGCAGGGGCGTGACTGATACCCGGCTGACTTTCCTGCGCAGTCGGAAAATAGAAGAATGCCAACGAATCACCTTTGCCTATGTCGAAGAAAAAGTGTTGTCCCATGCCGCCAGGTAACTCGATGGTTTTTGTCAACGGCATACCAAGCACGCCGGAATAAAAGTCCACTGTCTTTTTCATGTCTTTGCACACGAGTGCAAGATGATTGATGCCGCGAATCTCAAACTTTTCGTTAGCTGCCATGATCGGTCGCCCTCTCGTCAAATTTCACATCAGATGTAAGGTCAATATCATTGACCCCGACCCTGGTTGTCAATAGTCAAAACTAACCCGGTGCAGGGTCCCCCAGCGCCGGCGCGCCCCGAGCTGCATCGTCGGCGGCGATCAATGCGTCCGCCAACTGTTCCACCATGCGTGATCGCAGATCGCCGTCTTCTCCCTTTAGATCCACCATCTCCTGGGGATCATGCTGCAGGTCGAACAACTGCTCCTCGCCCTTGGAGTTTCGCGTGTAGCGGTGCGTAGCCGTTACCAGGGTACGCGTCTTGGCCGGTATCGGCGTCAATTTCGAGAGGATGGGCGCAACGTCATCTTCGATGAGCACATGCTCGCGCACCGCCGCTCCGGCATCGCCCAACATCGGCGTTAATGCCCTGCCCTGAATACCGTCGAATGCCTCCACCCCGCAAATGTCCATCAATGTGGGCCCAAGGTCCACGCTCGACGCCAGACCATCGGTCCGGCAGGGAGACGTCTGCGGTTCGCGGATCAGCATAGGCACCTGCAGGGTGCCGCGATAGTGCATGAACCCTTTCAACAGCAGACCGTGCTCGCCCATCATGTCGCCATGATCGCTGGTGAACACCACCACGGTATCGTCCGCCGCGCCGGTCTGCTCAAGGCTGGCCAGAATCATGCCGATGCGTTGGTCGATCATTTCCACCATGCCATAGGTCGCGGCAATGGCCTCGCCTAACAGGTGGTCGTCGCCGAAGCCGCACGGCGTTACCCAGTCGCGCTGCTCGCGTGGATGCAGCTTGCTGAACGCTTGTAAATGCGCCGGCGCCTCGGCCAGAGGGTCGTGCCGCGATTCCGGCAGCGCCATGTCCTGGGGTTTGTGCCGAAAGAACCAATCACCCGGCGGCGTCATTGGATGATGCGGATCCGGGAATGAGCAGAATGCGAGCCATGGTTGGTCTTGCGCCGCTGACCCCTCAATGAAGTCGATGGTACGCTCCGCCACAAACGCGGTTGAGTGCAGCGTCTCGTCGTATGGCGGCTGATAGATCTGCCACCAATGCTTCGAGCGATGGCTGCCCGGGGCATCCTCACTGTAATCGACCAACAGCTCCGAGGGGTCCGCGCCTTTGTTCAGCGCCCATTGCAGATGATGCCCGGACACCCGCGCGCCATGATCAATGGCCAGTTCCACATGGCTGAAGCCGTAAAAGTCCTCGGGCATGGCCGGCGTCTCATGCACATACCGTTCGAAGTCTTCAACCTGATCCCACCCCTGGGGGTAAGGCGCCTGTGCAACCGCAGCGCCTCTATAAGGCACTACCGAATTCTTGCTCATACCGTGCTGCAGGTGAGATTTGCCAATCAGCGCCGTACGATAGCCGGCGGCGCGGAAACGCCGCACAAAGGTGTTCGAGCCCCAATCCAGGGTTCGATCGTTGAAGATGACGCCATGCGCGGTGGGCATCCGTCCGGTCATGATCGAACAGCGATTCGGCATGCACACCGGGTTGGCCACCCACGCGTTGTTGAAAACGGTGCTCTGGGCCGCCAGGGCGTCCAGGTTGGGTGTGCGCACCGTCGAGTTCCCCATAAACCCAACATGATCCGCGCGCTGCTGATCGGTGATGATAAAGAGTACGTTCTTCTGCTTCGTCATTACTGTAGCAATCCCTGTTGTTCGGCCTGGAACACCTCCTCCTCCTCCATGCCTAACCAGTCTTTGAGTACCTGGGCATTGTCTTCCCCCAGCTCACGCACGCGCTGGTAGTCTTCACACGGCGTCTGCTCAAACTGGATAGGCAATTTATCGACCCAGGTTTGACCCAGAGTCTCGCTCACATCATCCAGCTTGCGCAGAAACCCCGAGCCCTGAAGCTGCGGGTCGCGTTCCGCCAGATCTATGCCGTTTTGCACCACACCAGCCGGCACGCCATGCCGCTGACAGAGTTCCATCAGTTCGTAGGCATCCTGATCCGCAGTCCAGGTGCCGATATTAAGGTCGAGTGATTCCACCGCGTCGACCCTGCCCTGGGCGGTATCAAGTCGAGGCGCTTGGGCCCACTCCGGCTCCCCCATAAGCTGCACCAGCGCGTACCATTGCTCATCGTTCATGCACGCGATGGCAATCCACCGTTCACCTTCCACGTTGCGCGCCTCCGCCTGTGCACAGCGGTACACATTGTGGGGCGCTACCGTGTCATATGGCGCGCGATTGCCGCAGGGACGCGCTGCGATGTCATTGGCAAACAGGTCCAACAATGCGGGGCCGGCGAAATTGACCCCGACCTCAAACTGCGAGACGTCTACGCGCTGGCCCAGCCCGCTGCGATGACGTGCCGCCAGCGCGGCCAGCATGGCCACCGCGCCATGCAATCCGGCCTGATGATCGTTGTATGAAAAGCCTATGCCGATGTCTTCACGCCCCGGCACGCCAGTTAAGTGCGTGAGCCCCGCCAGGGCATGGATGGTGGGCGCGTAGGTGACGAAATTCGACCACGGCCCGCCATCACCCATGCCGGACATCTGCACGTAGATCACGCCGGGATTGCGCTTACTCACCTGTTCGTAACCCACCCCCCATCGATCGAGCACGCCGACGGAAAAATTGTCGATCACAATATCTGCGCTCTCACAAAGTTCTCGACACAATGGGCGGGTGTCCGGGTTGGACATATCCAACGCCAACGCGCGTTTGTTGCGATTCCACATCAGGTAGTACGGGTGTGCAGGATCGTTAGCGGTCACAGCCCGTTGTATCGAATTGATCTTTACCACGTCGGCACCCATGTCGCCGAGGATGCGGGTCGCGAATGGGCCCGCCAGCACGTGGGTAAAGTCCAGCACCCGCAATCCATCCAGGGGTCTTCTGGCTGCACTCATCGGTCACCTTCCCAACCAATGTCGGCTAACACGCCCTGGGTGTCGAACCCTGGACCGTGGTGGTCGTACAATACCCAGTCGGCGTCGGAAAACTGGTACGGCGCGCCGGGGCTGGTGGTTTGTGCTGCGCCGATCCGATACGGCTGATACCACTGACGCGCATGCAGCTGCGGGTTGTCCGCCACCCGTTCAATCGGCAACACCCACCCATAGGGAGAATGTCGCTCCTGTGCGTCATAAAACAACTGCTCTGCATCCTTGGTAGCCACCCAGCGACGCAGGATTTCCATGGTCCGCTCAATGAGCAGAGGGAGGTTCTCGGGTTCAGAATATTTGGGATCTAGCAGATCCTCTTGCACGCCTTCCTCTATCAGCCAGACCAGTTGCTTATCGAAATCCGGCGTGGGCGTGACCATGATGCTGCCCTGTTTCGCCTGCATGACCGTATAAGCATCGGACCAATGAGTTGCACCTCGGCGCGGAAGTACGTTCTTTGGCTTCATCATGCGCTCTGAGTACCAGTAGAACATCAGCACCTGCTCGAGGCAGGAAACCAGACACTCGTGTACCGAGACTTCCGCCTTCTGACCCTGGCCCGTGGCCCGGGACGAGGACAGCGCCGCAAGCGCTGCAATCGCAACATAGGCTCCCGACACCATGAAATTGAGTTCACCAAACCCCTTGAGCGGCGGTGTATCCACGTCGCCAGTGGTGGCGGCGGCCCCCGCCAGCGCGCCGGCAACGATGTCCGGGGCAAGATAATCGCGCCAGGGACCCTGCTGCCCGAACGATGAAGTGTTGATCACCACCAGCTCCGGTTTTGACGCCGCTAACGCCTCGAAATCGAGAGTCTCCACGCCAAACGCTCGATCACAGGTGAGCACCACGTCGGCGCGCAGGGCAAGTCGTTCGAGTTGGGCACAACCGTCGCGGGTAGCGGGATCAACGCTGAAAAAGCGGCGATTGGAACCGAAGAATGCGTACCAGAGCGAGGTAGTGCCGGCTCCCGCGGCCTCGAAGTGCGGTCCTCGCTGGCGCAGCGGGTCGCCATCAGGCGCCTCCGGCCGCACGACGTCGGCGCCGAGGTCCGCCAGTAGTTTCGCACCATAAATGCCACGCTCATCTGTCAAATCCAGAATACGCACATCACACAACGCGCCAGCTTGTTCTCCCACGAAATCCCCAGACCGCAAAAGACTCGAGCATACGGGAAGCGCAGATTTGATAGAAGTATGCTGCCGGCAATCAAGACCTTCCAGGACGGCCTGAACTGGCCCCGACACCCTTCAAACGGTATCATGCGCCGCCGCGGGTAAAGACATTGAGCTGGGAGTCTCTATGCAGGAAATCATCGCCAAGCTGCGAGAAAAAGAACAAGCTGCGCTACTTGGTGGAGGTGAGCACCGCATCGAGCAGCAGCACCTCAAGGGCAAGCTTACTGCTCGCGAACGCATCTCTATCCTGCTGGATGAAGACAGCTTTGAGGAGTGGGACAAGTTCGTCGAGCACCGCTCTCATGACTTTGGCATGCAGGATCAGAAAATCCCCGGCGATGGCGTCGTCACCGGCTACGGCACGATCAACGGCCGGCTCGTATTTATCTTCAGTCAGGATTTCACGGTGTTCGGCGGCGCGCTGTCGGAAGCCCACGCTGAGAAAATCTGCAAGATCATGGACCAGGCGATGAAGGTAGGCGCACCAGTCATTGGTCTGAATGATTCAGGTGGTGCACGCATCCAGGAAGGCGTGGCCTCGCTCGGTGGGTACGCCGAGATTTTCCAACGCAACGTCATGGCTTCCGGCGTGATCCCGCAGCTTTCGGTGATCATGGGCCCCTGTGCAGGGGGCGCTGTTTATTCTCCCGCCATGACGGATTTCATATTCATGGTGGAAGACTCCGCCTACATGTTCGTCACCGGCCCCGACGTTGTGAAAACCGTGACTCACGAGGTGGTGACTCCCGAAGAACTCGGCGGCGCCAGCGTGCATACGCGCAAATCCGGCGTGGCGGATCTGTCGTTCGAAAATGACATTGAAGCGATCCTGCGCACACGCAAATTTTTCGACTATCTACCTGCCAACAACCGCGAGAAACCTCCGCGCTGGCCCACCGATGATCCTGCTGCAAGAGGAGAACCCTCACTGGACACCCTGGTTCCCACCGATCCGAGCAAGCCATATGACATTAAGGAGGTCATCAACAAAGTGGCCGACGAAGGCGACTTCTTCGAGATCCAATCGGGCTTCGCACAGAATATCGTGGTCGGGTTCATTCGCCTGCAGGGCTCTACCGTAGGCGTTGTGGCCAATCAGCCCATGGTGCTGGCGGGCTGTCTGGACATAGACTCCTCCAAGAAGGCGGCCCGTTTCGTAAGGTTCTGCGACGCTTTCAATATTCCCATGCTCACCCTGGTGGATGTCCCTGGTTTCCAACCCGGCACTGCCCAGGAGTATGGCGGCATTATCAAGAATGGCGCCAAGCTGCTCTACGCCTACGCCGAGTGCACGGTGCCCAAGGTCACGCTCATCACCCGCAAAGCCTACGGCGGCGCCTACGACGTCATGGCGTCCAAGCACCTGCGCGGCGACGTCAATCTGGCCTGGCCAAGCGCCGAGATCGCGGTCATGGGCGCCAAGGGCGCTGTTGAAATCATCTTTCGCAAAGAACTCGGTGACAACGAGGGCATCGCCAAGCGCACGGACGAATACCAGGAGTTATTCGCCAATCCTTTCGTCGCTGCCAGCCGCGGCTACGTAGACGATGTCATCGTGCCCAACGAAACCAGGGAGCGTCTGTGCCGATCATTCGCCATGTTGCGCGACAAGAAGCTGGAAAACCCGTGGCGCAAGCACGGCAATATTCCTCTGTAGAGTCGATTCACAAGGTATCAATAAGAATATGTTCGACAAGATCCTCATTGCTAACCGCGGCGAAATTGCCTGCCGGGTGATCAAGACCGCCCGCAAAATGGGCATCGAGACCGTGGCGGTCTATTCCGACGCCGACGCCAACGCGCTGCATGTACGCATGGCTGACGACGCCGTACACATAGGCGGTTCCGCTTCAGCGGAAAGCTATCTGCGCATGGACCGCATTTTGCAGGCCTGCAGAGACACCGGCGCCCAGGCGGTTCACCCGGGCTACGGATTTCTATCCGAGAACGCCGACTTCTGCGAAGCCCTGGCCGATGCAGACATTACCTTTATTGGCCCGGGCGTGAAGGCCATCACCAGCATGGGCGACAAAATCACGTCCAAGCGCCTCGCCCAGGACGCTGGCGTAAACACAATTCCAGGCTATACCGACGTTATCGACGGCCCCGACCATGCAGTGCAGGTCGCCACCGAAATCGGTTATCCCGTCATGCTCAAGGCCAGCGCCGGCGGTGGTGGCAAAGGCATGCGGGTGGTGTACGACGACGACGAATGCCGTGACGGTTTCGAGCGCGCGACCAACGAAGCCAAGTCGAGTTTTGGCGACGATCGCGTGTTCGCCGAGAAGTTCATCGAAGAACCGCGGCATATCGAGATTCAGGTGCTGGCTGACAAGCAAGGTCACGCAATATTTCTGGGCGAGCGCGAATGCTCCATACAACGCCGCCACCAGAAAGTCATCGAGGAAGCACCCTCACCCTTTCTGGACGAAGCCACCCGTCAGGCCATGGGCGAACAAGCCGTGACGCTGGCGCGCGCGGTAGACTACTGCTCCGCCGGGACTGTGGAGTTCATCGTCGATGCCGACAAGAATTTCTACTTTCTGGAGATGAACACGCGCCTGCAGGTCGAGCATCCTGTTACCGAACTGGTGACCGGGCAGGATCTGGTGGAACACATGATCCGCATTGCCAATGACGAGCCGCTACCGCTTAAACAGGACGACGTCGAGCTACGCGGTTGGGCAATGGAGACCCGCGTGTATGCGGAAGATCCGTTTCGCAACTTCCTGCCGTCTATCGGCCGGCTGGTGAAATACGCACCGCCAACTGAAACCGCCAGCGTGCGCGTGGACACCGGCATTGAAGAAGGCAGCGAAGTATCGATGTTTTACGACCCGATGATCGCCAAACTCATCACCTACGGCGAGAATCGTCAGCAGGCCATCGAGCGCATGTCTGACGCCCTGGACGCCTATTACATCCGCGGCGTTAGCCACAACATCAGTTTCTTAAACGCATTGATCATGCACCCGCGTTTCGCAGAAGGCAGGCTCACAACAAACTTCATTGCCGAAGAGTATCCAGACGGATTCCATGCCGCGGATGTCCCGCAAACAGATCCCGTGATACCCGTAGCCCTGACCGCGGTAGTGCATACACGTCTGAACGAACGCGCGCACGAAATCAGCGGCCAGACCCAACGTTTCGAACCCACGCAACGCTGCGACTGGGTGGTGTTCGCGAACAAACAACCATTCCCCGTCAACATTCAACGGGTTGAGCACGGCTACGAGGTGCTTCACGAAGAACAGGTATACCGCGTCAGAACAGATTGGCAATACGGCGACCGCCTGATCGTGGCCGAGGTGAATGGTCGTCAGGTTAACCTGCAACTCGATCCGCACAAAGCCGGGTACCGAGCATTTCACGGTGGTGCTGAGACCGACCTGTTGGTATTGACCCCCCACGTGGCCAAGCTCACAGCACATATGCTGGAGAAGGTGCCGCCGGATCTTTCCAAGTTTCTACTTTCCCCGATGCCCGGGCTGCTGGTACGCCTGTCTGTGAGCCAGGGTGATGAGATCAAGGCCGGCGAAGAGCTGGCGGTAGTAGAAGCGATGAAAATGGAGAACAGCCTGCGCGCGGAACAGGACGGCATCGTCGCGAAAGTGCTGGCCGAGCAGGGCGATTCACTGATGGTGGATCAACCGATCCTTGAATTCGAGTAGCCGCGCGCAAGGGAGCCACGACATGCCCACATTTACGTCAGATACGGACCAGCTGCTTGTGTCGCTGGAGGATCGCGTAGCCGTGATCGTCCTCAATCGTCCCGATGCACGCAACGCGTTGTCTCCCCAACTCACTGGCGCATTGCGCCGCGCCATCGCGTGGGCCAATGACGATGCCGACGTAGGGGGTGTGTTGATCACCGGCGCAGGCAGCGCCTTCTGTTCTGGCGGGGACGTCAAAGCCATGGGCGCACGCCCTTTGTCTGACGAAAAACCGCCAACCGTTGAGCAGCAGTTTCAGGAGATGCGCACCCGCCACCACGAAATCGGCGGCGCCCTGCGCGCTATGCGCAAGCCGTCCATTGCTGCGTTGCCTGGCCCTGCGGCAGGCGCGGGCATGGCCATCGCGCTCAGCTGCGACATCCGCATCGCCGCCGATACCGCTTTCCTGAGCACCGGATATGCGCGCATCGGCCTCAGCGGTGATTACGGCATCGCATGGTTGTTGAGTCGCGTGGTGACACCCGGCCACGCGCGCGGTCTGATGCTGACATCGCAGCGCGTCGCCGCGCAGCGCGCGTATGAAATCGGGCTGGTCAGCCAGGTGGTCCCCGCCGGCGAGCTGATGAGTGTGGCGCTGACCCAGGCCAAGGCCCTTGCCAATGGCCCCCAGGTGGCCCTCGCCTATATCAAAGACAATCTGGACGAAGCCCTGCAAATCGACCATGCCACGGCCATCGATCGCGAGGCCGACAGGCTGCTCAAATCACGCACTACATCCGACCATCGCGAGGCGGTGCAGGCGTTTGCGGAAAAGCGCGAGCCACAATTCAAGGGTGACTAGCGAGTGTAGAGTCCCGTAAGGGGCGCTAAGCTAGGCCGCTGCTACTTCCTCGAGCTCTACCAGCGTCCCGCAGAAATCCTTGGGGTGGAGGAATACCACAGGCAGACCGTGCGCGCCGGTCTTTGGCGCTCCGTCACCCAACACCCGAGCGCCTTCGGAAACCAGATGCGCAATGGCTGCATGGATGTCCTGCACCTCATAACATACATGATGCATGCCGCCGCTGGGATTGCTCTCCAGGAACTTTGCCACCGGGGAGTCCTCCCCGAGGGGGTGCAACAATTCAATCTTGGTGTTCGGCAGTTCCACGAACACCGTCGTCACGCCGTGGTCCGGCAGAGCTACCTGGGCTGTCACCGACGCACCCAGCGACTGCTCATACATGGCTGCCGCGGCGGCCAGATCCGGGACTACAATCGCCACGTGATTCAGTCGACCAATCATCTGTTACTCCTTGATTTTTATCTATTTTTTCCAGGTATCAACTGTAGAATCGAGGTCGCAGCGTCGGGGATGTTGCTGCCTGGACCGAAGATGGCGTGCACGCCCGCGTCGTACAACGCCTGATAATCCTGCTGCGGTATAACGCCGCCGACCACCACTACGACATCTTCCAAGCCTTGCGTCTTGAGCTGCTCGATCATTTCCGGCACCAGTGATTTGTGGCCTCCCGCCAACGTGGAGACCCCCACTACCTGCACACCTTCAGCTTTGGCTTGCAGCGCAGCTTCTTCGGGGGTCTGGAACAACGGTCCCATGCTCACTTCAAATCCGAAGTCGCCAAACGCGTTGGAAATTACCTTGGCGCCGCGGTCGTGACCATCCTGACCCATCTTTACCACCAGGATACCGGGTGCATGGCCCTCCACATCCGTGAAGATTTTGATTTCATCGCGCACGCGATGGAACGCGGGATCATCGCCATAGCTTTTGGCGTACACGCCGGGCGTCATTCTGGCCACCGGCTCATGTCGGTCGAAGGCTTTTTCTAACGCGAACGACAACTCTCCCACGCTCACCCGGTTGCGGGTCGCATCGATGGAAAGCTCCAGCAAGTTGCCTGAACCTTCCGTAGCCGCCTTGGTCAGGGCGTCCATCGAGGCAAGTGCTTTGGCCTCATCACGATTGGCGCGCGTTTCATTCAGGCGCCGCACCTGGGCTTCGCGGACTTTGACATTGTCTACGGCTAATACATCCAACTCACTGTCTTCCTGGTCAAGTTGGTACTTGTTCACGCCGACGATGACGTCCTCGCCCCGCTCGATGCGCGCCTGGCGTTGCGCCGCCGCCTCTTCGATGCGCTGCTTGGGCATGCCGGAAACCACGGCTTTGGTCATGCCGCCCATCTGATCGACCTCTTCGATCAGCGTCCGCGCATGCTGCACGATGGAATTGGTCAGGCTTTCAATGTAATAGCTGCCACCAAGCGGGTCGACGGTGCGCGTGATCTGACTTTCTTCCGCCAGAATGATCTGCGTATTGCGCGCTATACGCGCCGCGAAAGGCGAGGGCAATGCAATCGCCTCGTCCAACGCATTGGTGTGCAGGCTCTGGGTACCGCCAAGCACTGCCGCCATGGCCTCGATGGTGGTGCGTACGACGTTGTTGTACGGGTCCTGCTCCTGCAGGGATACACCTGAAGTCTGGCAATGCGTCCGCAGCATGAGAGACGCTGGATTCTGGGGATTGAACTGGCTCATGAGCTCATGCCACAGAATACGCGCGGCGCGCAGCTTGGCGATTTCCATGAAGAAGTTCATGCCGATGCAGAAAAAGAACGACAGCCGCGGCGCGAACTTGTCGATTTCCTGACCCGTGGCAAGGGCTGCGCGCACATATTCGATGCCGTCCGCCAATGTAAATGCCACCTCCTGCACGGCGTTAGCGCCAGCTTCCTGCATGTGATATCCGCTGATGGAGATCGAATTGAAGCGCGGCATATTCTCGGCTGTGTAGCCGATGATATCCGCGACTATCCGCATGCTGCTTTCCGGTGGATAAATGAACGTGTTACGCACCATGAACTCTTTGAGAATGTCGTTCTGGATGGTGCCGGACAGGTCCTTCTGCGCCACGCCCTGCTCTTCCGCGGCCACCACATAGCCTGCCAGCACCGGCAGCACGGCGCCGTTCATGGTCATGGATACGGACATTTCATCCAACGGTATGCCGTTGAACAAAATCTTCATGTCCTCTACGGAATCGATGGCAACGCCTGCCATGCCAACGTCTCCCGCCACACGCGGGTGATCCGAATCGAAGCCGCGATGGGTGGCAAGGTCGAAGGCTACCGACAGCCCTTTCTGCCCCGCCGCCAGGTTCTGGCGATAGAACGCATTTGACTCTTCCGCCGTGGAAAACCCGGCATACTGGCGTATGGTCCATGGGCGATTGGTATACATGGTAGATCGCGGCCCGCGCACGAACGGCGCTGTACCTGGAAAAGTGGGGACGTAAGCGATCTCATCCAGATCATCCGGAGTGTAAAGCGGCTTGATGGGTATGCCTTCGGGGCTCAGCCAGGTGAGATCGTCAAGCGGGGTGCCCCGCAGCTCCTTCGCCGCCCGATCAGCCCAATCTTTGTATGCGTCCTGCGCCATGTTTAATGTCTCGCAAACGAAAAGCCGACTATTGTACCTTGCACATCAATCCCATGTGTAGAAGCATGCCAACGTGACACATGGGAGGACTGATATGTCTAACGATGCGCCCCTCAAAGGCATACGTGTATTGGAACTGGGGCAAATGATTGCCGTCCCAGCGGCAACCCATACGTTGGCCTCCTATGGGGCCGAGGTCATTAAAATCGAGGACACCGGTGCCGGTGACGGCTTGCGTTTTTACGGTAGCCAGAAAAACGGCATGAGCGGTTGGTTTGCCAACGCAAACTGGGGCAAGCGCTCCATCGCCCTGGATATGAAGTCGGACGCCGGGCGGGACATCGTGTGGTCCCTCATCGATACCGCGGACGTGTTCATCGAGGGTTACCGCAGCGGCGTAACAGACCGCCTCGGCTTCAGCTACCACGCACTGAGCAAACGCAAGCCCGACATCATCTATTGCGCTTCATCCGGCTTCGGATCATCCGGCCCGTATGCTGAGCAACCCGTGTACGACCCCCTCATACAAGGCCTCACCGGTTGGGCGGGCATCCAGAAAAACGACGGCAAGCCTACCCTGGTGCGCGCAATGATAGCCGACAAGATCGGCGCCGCAACCAATGCTCAGGCCATATTGGCGGCCCTGGTCAAGCGTGGCGCCACCGGAAAAGGCAGCCACATACAAGTCTCCATGCTGGAGGCCAACCTGGCGTTCGTATGGCCAGACGTGATGATGGATTGCACGCTGCTGGACGACGACGTGCACCACCTGCCGAACGTCCTGAACGCCTACCGCCTGTATACCTGCGTTGACGGTCTGGTCGCGATTGCGCCGGGCGCTGACCGCCACTGGCAATCGATGTGCGAGGCGCTTGCGCCGGAGGTCTATGCAGATGAGCGCTTCCATACCTTTGCCGGACGCGGGGAATACAATCGGGAGTGGATGGATGCCATCGACGGCATGGTGCAACAGTTGCCGGTAGCCGAAGTCGTGGACAAGCTGCGCGCCGCTGAAGTGCCTGTAGCGCCAGTACTCGAGCCGCATGAGGTTTACCAGGACCCGCAGGTTGCGTTCACCGGCATGTTGCGCGAAAGCGAACATCCCAGCACCGGGCGCATACGCCACCCGCGGCCCGCCAGCGATGCTTTTTTCGGTGCAGATACTGCATTACGGCCCGCCCCCAGGCTTGGCGAGCACAGCCTGGAAATTCTCGATGAACTCGGCCGCGGTTCCGACCAGGCTCAACAGTTGCTGAACAGCAACGTGATCAAGATCGGCTCCTGACACCATGAAAATCGGCATTTCGATGTTTGACACCGACCGCACCATGCCACCCGCGGACATCGCACGAGAAGTGGAATCCCGAGGCTTCGATTCGCTGTTCCTGCCGGAACACAGCCACATCCCCACTTCCCGGCGCACGCCATGGCCAGGTGCGCGACCGGGACACGACGACCCACTGCCCGACTACTACAGCCACCTGCACGATCAAATTGTTGCGCTGTCCATGGCCGGCGCGGTGACACAGCATATCCAACTCGGCACGGCAGTAACGCTACTTCCACAACACGACCCTATCTGGCTGGCAAAGCAGATCGCCTCCCTGGACGCATTGACCGACGGTCGCGTGGTCCTGGGTATCGGCTATGGCTGGAACGTGGAGCAGGGCGAAAGCCATGGCACCGCTTTCAACCAGAGGCGAGCGCGCACCGAAGACTGCGTCGGCATCATGAAGGCATTGTGGAGCGACGACGTCGCCAGCTACCAGGGCTCGCAGATATCACTGGAGCCAGCCTGGGCATACCCCAAACCAGCCCAACCCGGTGGCCCACCAATCATCGTCGGTGGTATGGGCCCGCGCACCTATCGCGCAATAGCACGCTACGCCGATGGTTGGATGCCAATTACCGGGCGCGATTCTGTGACCGATCGGCTGCAGCCCCTGCGTGAAGCTTATGCCGAAGCCGGCAGAGATCCGGAGCGTATTCGCGTGTTCATCATGGGCGCAGCAGAGGATCCGCCCAAACTCGCCAATCTACACCGCGAAGGCGTGGAGCACGCGTGCCTTACGATATGGAGCGAAGACGTGGATGAGATACGCCGCAAACTCGACGAGTTTCAAGCCGTAGCCGAGCACGCCCGGCGCTTGTTCTGACCTAGCGGCTAGACTGGGCGATCACCCACCAGCGTGACCCGCTCAACCCTGCGGTTGCAGCCGCCATGGTCCGGAACCGCGTAATGCTGCGTGCAACGATTGTCCCATTGAGCAATGCTGTTACGCCTCCAGCGGAAGCGGCATTGAATCTCCGGCATGGTCGCTTGCGCGCATAAGCGCTCGCGCAATGGAGCAGATTCTTCTCGCGACATACCGTCGATGGTGATGGTGAAATTGCGGTTGATGAACAGACTCTTGCGCCCGGTTTCGGGGTGCGTACGCACCACCGGGTGGGTTTGATCAGGATACTGCTCGTACCACTTCTCGCGTTCCTCGTCTTTCATGTTGCGTCCAAAGGTGCTCACGAAAGAATGCACAGCGGACAGGTCGTCTATCTCCTCTTTCAACTCATCCGACAGCAACTCGTAGGCGAGTTCCATATTGGCAAAGCAGGTGTCCCCTCCCCACTGCGGGATTTCCCGCCCATACAGCACGGATCCCAGCGGCGGACATTTGCGGAAGGTGACGTCACTGTGCCAGACCTCGGCCGCTTGAAATTTGTCAGGAGAGGATTTGAGCACGATGATTTCCGGGTGCGACTCATCGTTTTCGGTAAAGGGATGGATCTCGAGTTTGCCAAAGTGGCCTCCGTAGGCCACATGCTGCGCCCGAGTAAGATCCTGGTCGCGAAAAAACAACACCTTATGCGCCAACCACGCGTGCTTGAGTTCGGCGAGCGTGTCATCATCCACCTCGCGCAAGTCGACATTGCTGATTTCAGCGCCTACAGCGCCGGTCAGCGGTTCGACCCGGATACGGTTGTAATCTTCAACTCTGGTTGCTTCTACACGCATTTAATTACCCTCCATCTAGCAACGCTATCACAAGCGAAACCCATTGAGTACGGTCAGTAGGGCGACGTGCCGCCGTCCACGCTCAATGTCGCACCCGTAACGCCACCGCCTGCGTCCGAGGCGAGAAACACCGCCATAGCGGCAACCTCCTCCACGGTGTTGGGACGCTTGATAGCCGCTTCCTGGGCAAACATGTCCACCATTTCGTCGAAGGTCAATCCCATGGCTTGAGCGGTGGCAGGCCCATTGGCCTTAACAATGTCCGTAATCACCAACCCGGGGCAGATTGCGTTTACCGTCACCCCGGCAGCGCCCACTTCCTGGGCCACTGCCTTGGTCATGCCGTTGATGGCGTGCTTGGCAGTGGAGTACGCGGTAAAGGCAGGTTTGCCTACTTTGCCTTCGGTAGAGGAGATGTTGATCACCCGCCCCCACCCTCGCTCAATCATAGCTGGTACAGCGCGGCGCGATGCCCAGAAGGTGGAGTAGACGTTCCACTTCATGGTTTCGTCAAACGTCTCGTCCGACAGGTTGACGAGCGGTTGCAGGTCGCCAGCGCCACCCGCGTTGTTGACAAGAATATCAACACTGCCGAAAGCTTTATCCGTGGCATCCACGAACCCCTCTACATCCGCCTGCACCATGGCATCGCCGGCAATAAACACACACCGCTCGCCCACGTTCAAGTCGGCTACCACCGCATCACCTTTCGTCTGATTACGCGCCATCAACGCAACTCGCGCACCCTCCGCTAGAAATGCCTCAGCAATGCCCAATCCAATTCCCGCCGTACCGCCGGTAATTGCCGCCACTTTGCCTTCCAGTTGCATGCCTTCTCCTGCCGCATCGAGTCCTGATACACAACGTTACCAAAAAAATTCAAACGAGGATGAATTGCTGTGACTCAGTGCTTGCAAAAACCCGCTTAAAGGACATAATCCTCCTCAAGACGGGCAACATACAAAGGAGGTGATCAGTGGTATCTATTGCGAGTTTCGAGGGTCAGCTCACATAGTCCTCCTAAGGGCGGTCTTGTAAAGAGCGGTCCTATAACGAGCAAACAAGGGTCGGTCGTGACGTGAGTCACTAACCGACCCTTTTTATTTACAGCGCGCCAAGTTATAGATTCAGCAGATGCGCCGTTAATTCGTCCGGCGCCGAAAAGAACGGCGAATGGTCGGTCTCCAAGGTAATCACTTCACACGGCGTATGCTCACACATGGCGCGTTGCGCACTGATGCTGATGGCGCAGTCCTGGGTACACTCGATGTACACGCGCGGTACACGTCCGTAGTTCGCGTCGCTCAATTGAACCGGGGTATTCAGAGGCGCCAGTGGCTCCGGCTGCAGCAGCAGTTTCGCCAGGGCCACATCGTCGTCGCCACAACCTCCATAAAACGTTTCTCTGATGGCCTCGTCCGCCACCGTGACACAACCCGCGGCTTCATCGATCTGCAGGAATTCCCCAAGCTTGGAGCCGCGGTCTTCCGCCACTGCGCCAAACACCTGCTCGCCGTCGCGCAGCACGATGGCGCACAAATACACCAACTTGGATACTTTCTCGGGGCGCGCCTCTGCCGCCGCGCTGATCAACAAACCTCCGCGACTATGGCCCACCAGGATCACAGGTTCGTCCTGCTGATCGAGCAGATCGCGCACCGAAGCATTCCAAAGCTCTAACGTCACATCCGCCAGCGGCGTTTTGTCCGCGCCTAACCCAGCTAGATCCGGCGCAAGCACCTTGTGTCCCGCCGCCTGCAGGCGCGCCACCACCTTGTGCCAGCACCAGCCTCCGTGCCAGGCGCCGTGAATCAGAACGTATGTGCTCATGCCGCTTCCTCCACCTTCAATGAGTCTATGTTGGCATATTCTCCATGCGCACTTGACATATTTAGTTAATATATTAATTATTAACTAATGAATGACTTCCACCGCTCGCTACCGATGATGATGTATCGCACCCTGGATGCGGTCATGCCGGCATTTCGGCACATATTTTCCAGGTTCGGCCTCACCGAGCAGCAGTGGCGCGTGCTGCGGGTGCTGTGGGAGAACGATGCGCAACCGCTGCTCAGCCTCTCTCGCGCGACCCTCATATCATCGCCAAGCCTGGTCGGCATCGTCGACCGGCTGACCAGGGACGGTCTGGTCGAACGGGTTCGATCCCAGACCGACCGCAGGGTCGTCAATGTCTGCGTCACCAAGCGCGGTCGCGCGCTGGAGCACAAAGTCACCCCGTTGATCAGCAAAACCTACGAAGACCTGGAAAACAGGCTCGATGCCGATGAATGGCGGGATCTCTATCGGATGCTGGACGAGCTCGCCGGCGACAGTTAACCAACTCTCACAGGAGAACGAACATGGGCATTATGGACGGACAAGCGTACCTGGCATCGCTGCAGGACGATCGGGAAGTTTGGTTTGAAGGTCGGCGCATCGACGATGTCACCACCGAGCCTGGGCTGTGCCGAAGTGCGAAGACACTGGCAAAGTTTCTCGACCGCCAGCAACAGGATGCCTATCTCGACCAGTTGACTTACGCCGAAGGCGACGATCGGTATTCTATGTCATTCCTGCAGCCGCAATCGGCTGACGACGTCAAACGACGGGGAGCGGCTTACTACGAGTGGGCAAAATGGTCCAACGGCATGTTTGGCCGTACACCTGATTACAAGAACGCTTCGGTCATGGCATTCGCCGCCGCGGCAGACTTCTTGAACGAAAATAGCGCTGCCGACGCGCCCGTCGACTTCGCGGCCAATATGCGCAACTACTACGAGCAAGCACGACAAGGCGACTACGTATTGACGCACACCCTGGTCAATCCGCAATTCAATGCACAACTTGCCAAAGAGGGCCTGTCCAGCCCGGAAGTCGCTCTACGCGTGGTTGAAGAAAACGCCAGAGGCATCGTCGTCAACGGCGCTCGCCTGCTGGCAACCCTGGGCCCGAGCGCGAACGAAATAGAAGTCTTCCCCTCTACCCTGCTCAAAGCGGCGGAAGAAAACATTCCATATGCCTTCGCGTTCACGCTGCCCATCGCAACGCCGGGTCTGCGTCTGATCTGCCGCGACAGCTACGACGAAGGCAAATCGGAATTCGATGCTCCGCTGGCTTCACGCTACGAGGAGATGGACTCCGTGGTCATCTTCGACAATGTACTCGTCCCATGGGAGCGGGTCTTCCTCTACAAAGACCCACTGTTGTGTAATCGCGCATTCGCGGAAACCAACGCGATCATCCACATGATGCACCAGGTAGCCTGCGGCAAGCTTGCCAAGGTCGAGTTCATCGTTGGTCTGTTGTGCGCCATGGCGCACGCGTCTGGTAAAGACAAAGACATGAACGTAAAGGGCCAGATCGCCGAAGCCATGTGGACCGCCGAGACCGTGCGCGCGCTGTTGTTCAGCGCCGAAGCCCACGCCGAGCAGGACAGATGGGGCAACTACCACGCGCAACGCACACCCCTGGACACGTCACGCAACCTGTTCCCGCGTCTGTACCCCAAGCTGATCGAAGCCGTTCATATGCTGGGATCCAGCTCCCTGATGGCAACGCCCTGCGAAGCTGATTTCGACAGCGCCATATCCGCGGATGTCGAACGTTACTTTCAGCTCACCAACATGAGCAGTCGCGACCGCGTCGCCCTGTTCCGCCTGGCCCACGATCTGGCCGTGTCCGGGTTCGGTAACCGCCAGGTCTTGTACGAGCGTTTCTTTTTCGGGCCCCAGCCGGTGATGGCATCGATCTATTACGACCTGTACGACAAACAGGGTATGGTAGATCGAGTGGACGGATTGTTGAGCGACATTTGAGCAAAGGTACAACCATGACCGGCGGCGAGGCCATGGTCGCCGTTGCGCTAGCCAACGGCATCGACACGATATTCGGCATCCCGGGTGCGCAGATCTATCCCCTGTTTGACGCCATGCTGCGCCTGGGGGTGAACACCATCGCCACCCGCCACGAACAGGGCGCTGCCTATATGGCGATGGGGCACGCCAAAGCAACCGGGAAACCCAGCGCGTTTGCGGTAGTGCCGGGCCCGGGTGTCCTCAACACTACCGCGGCGTTGTGTACCGCCATGGGCGCTAACACCCCGGTGTTGTGCCTGACCGGACAGGTGCCTTCCCAGTTCCTGGGCAGTGGGCGCGGCCATTTGCATGAATTAACCGACCAGACCGGCACTCTCAAAACGTTGATCAAAGACGCCTACCACATCGCCGACGCGCGCGAGACGGGCGCCTTGATGAATCGCGCGCTAACCACCATGTTGAGTGGCAGGCCCGGTCCGGTATCTGTAGAGATGTGCTGGGACACCATGGCCAGCAGCTATGAGGATCTGGCAATAAGCCCTGATCCGGTGCAGATACGCGAGCCCGAGCTGGACCTCGACCAGATCAATGCTGCCGCCCAGGCTCTGGCAGGCGCGCGCAACCCCATGATCATGTGCGGGGCCGGCGCCCAACATGCCGCCGAGGAAGTTCTGGCTCTGGCGGAAGTGCTACAGGCGCCGGTGACCGCGTTTCGCAGCGGTCGCGGGATAGTGTCCGAAGATCATGCGCTGGGCGTCTCGTCTGTTGCCGCTCGAGAGCTGTTCGACGACGTAGACGTGCTCATAGGCATCGGCTCGCGCCTGGAGATGATCTACATGCGATGGCGGGACATGCAGACCTACGAACGCAAACCTGCCAACGGCCCGACCCTGATTCGTATCGACATCGATCCCGACGAAATGCAGCGATTGCAGCCCGACATTGCCGTAGTTGCAGACGCAGCCGCAGCGAGCCGCGCGCTGGCCGATGCAATGGCGCAAAACGCCGCGCCGGACCCGGATCGTGTCGCCATGATCGCGGCGGCCAAGGCCAAGACGCGCCAGGCAATTCAGGAGATCCAGCCGCAGATGGCGTACCTGGATGTCATACGCGACGTCCTCCCACGCGACGGCTACTTTGTGCCGGAACTCTCCCAGATGGGTTTCGCGGCGTACTATGGCATGCCCATCTACACCCCGCGCACCTATGTCTCGGAAGGTTTTCAGGGCACCCTCGGCTTCGGTTTTCAGACCGCATTAGGCGTCAAGGTGGCGTGCCCGGACAAAGCCGTGGTGTGCGTCACCGGCGATGGTGGGTTCATGTTCGGTGTGCAGGAGTTGTCTACCGCGGTGGCCCACGACATCGGTCTGATCACCCTCGTATTCAACAATCAGTCATACGGCAATGTGCGCCGCGACCAGATGCTGCGCTATGGAGGTCGCGTGGTCGGTTCCGAATTGAACAACCCCGACTTCGTCCAGCTGGCGGAATCGTTTGGCGCTGCCGGCTATCGAGTGACCACTCCGGAACAGCTGAAACCGCTGCTGGCCAAGGCCATCGACGCGGACAAGCCAGCGGTGATCGAGGTGATGGTGGAAATGGGGTCCGAGACAGCACCCTGGAAATTCATCCAGATGCCGCAGAAACCCTGGGACTAGAATCGCGGACGCGCAGTGGTTTAATCCGGTGCCGCTGTTGCCAGCACGCCGCTGGCCGTCAAATTCTCAATCTCATTTTCCGCGAAACCCGCCTCACGTAGAATTTCATGCCCGTGTTCGCCCAACGCCGCGGCCACCTGCTCGGTGTTTGTGGGAGTCGCCTCAAATCGCGCCGCGGGGCGCGGCTGACGGACGCGCCCAAGTCCCGGCTGATCATACTCGGTGAGGATCTGATTAACCTGGACCTGTTCCTGCTCAATCACCTCGGGCCGGCTCAAAACCGGTGCGCTGGGCACTTCGCAAGCGTCCAGACGTTCGAGCCAGTACTCTGTGGTATTTGTGCGCAGCACCTCTGCGGTCATTTCCAGGCGCAACTTGGCATTCATGCCTCGAGCACGGGGGGTCGCAAATCGTTCATCGGTCAACCATTGGGGCTTATCCAGCGCCGCACACATGCCCTTCCACTCGGCGTCAGACACGGCGCCTGCGGTTATGTATCCGTCCGAGGTTTCGTAGATCAGGTCTTTGGAACGCTGCCCGCGCTTAACCCGGTGCTCCTCGCCAACCATCGTGAGTCCGCCCAGACCTTCCTGCCACAGGTAAGCGATCATCACGTCGAGCATGGCCACACGTACGTGCTGGCCTTCTCCAGTGCGCTCCCTGGACAACAAAGCCGCTGTGATCGCCTGGGCGGTGGTGATACCGGTAGTTTTGTCCGGGATCACCGTACGTATCATGCGCGGGCGATCATGCTCGTCAGTGGCCTGCAGATCGGCGAGGCCGGATAAAGCCTGGATAACCGGATCGTATACGCGCTTGTGCGCATACGGCCCCTTCTCTCCGAAGCCACTCATGGAAACATAGATGATGCGCGGGTTTATTGCACGTATGACGGGTTCGCCTAGGCCCATGCCGTCAATCGCGCCCGGGCGAAAATTCTGCACGAACACATCGGCATCAACAGCGAGACGTTTAACGACGTCGATGCCGGCGTCTGACTTGAGGTCCAACGCGATAGAGCGTTTACCTCGATTGGCGGTGACGAAACCCGGCGTGACACCCCCACCCCCCATGGCCCGCACCACATCACCACGCAAGGGCTCCACCTTGACCACGTCCGCTCCCTGATCGGCAAGCAGCACAGTTGCCGCTGGTCCGGCCAACACCCGGGACATGTCGAGCACCTTGAATCCGGTCAGTGGTCCGCTCATATGAGATCCTTCCAAATTATCTTTTCTATTCCGCGCTAGCTTGCAGCACCAACCGACAACCGCGCAACGGTACAGCCTACGGCAAATATCGGCAGTTGGGCTGTGTAGAACTGCAACTCGCCTGGACCCCCTGCCGCAGCGCAGGCCGCTATATAGGTGCGAATCTCGAAACCGCCCTGGCCACCTTCCCGGTAAGTCTGCTCATCGGTGTAGGACAGCAAACCCTGTTTGTCGCAGCGCATCAGCCGATCCAGAAACTCACGATCCCAGGCTTCATTTATCTTTCCGGAATCCGGAGTCGCCGGCCAGTGCGATATTCCGCCGGTGCCCACCAACGCAATTTTTTCCGGGGCAGCGTCGCAGGCCCGGCGCAGTGCCTCTCCAAACGCCCAGGCGCGATGCAGCGGTGTCAACGGCGGGCCCTGGCAATTGATGTTCGCGGGTATCACGGGCATATCGAATTCGGGGGTTAGGAAATGCAACGGCACCATGATGCCGTGATCGCACTTCCATTCCTCGGCGTACGCCACATCCACGCTGTGCATCACCTCGCGGGTGATGCGCTGGGCAAGGTCCGCATTGCCGGGAATGGCGGTTCTGGCGATACCCAACCATGCCGGGTCTTCAATCGGTCCTTCGTGCTTTTCGCCCACGCCTATACAGAAGGCGGGCATGTTGTCCATGAAGAAATTTGCAAAGTGCTCTGCCGCGACCACGATGAGGGCTTCGGCGCCGCTGGCCGCGATCTCGGCGCGTTGCACATCCAGGGCGGCGTACAGCTCATCGCGCTTGGCGATGTTCTCCACCAGGTTGGCGCGTCCGGTGATACCGGGGCCGTGGCTCAACACGCCAACATAGACCAGGCTCACGATTTACCGCCCTCAACAGTAAAGCTCTGCCCCGCGCCGGTCATGGCATACACACCGGCCCTCACCGGGCCGTGTTGATCCACGCCTCGACGCATCAGTTCGAGGTAGTCGAACCATTCGACGCCCAGATAGGCGGCAAAGTGCATGAGAATCTGGCCGTTCACGCCAATGACATATAGCAGGCCGATGTCTCCGCTGAGCAGCGCGGCGCGCTCTTCTGCACTCAACTCATAGCCCTGCAGCGCCGCTTCGGCATCGTTCTTGAATTGCGTCTTGATCGTTTCATCGCGATTCAGGTGATACAGAAACTTCTGCACCTGATAGAGACTCATGGCTACCCCTTACCGATGCTGGGCATACTATGGCTACCGTCAGCGATACACACGTTCTTGGTTTCCATGTAGAAATCGAAGCTGTAGTCGCCGCCATCGCGGCCGATGCCGCTTGCCTTCATACCACCGAAGGGAGCCGGCAGGTGGCGATTGTTTTCCGAGTTCACCCACACCATACCAACATCTAGATCCCGCGCCATGCGAATGGCGCGACCGCTGTCATTGGTCCACAGATACCCTGCGAGACCATAATCAACGCCGTTGGCTACCGACAGCGCCTCGGCCTCATCGGCGAAGGACACGGCAGTCAACACCGGGCCGAATATTTCCTCACGCGCAATGCGCATGTCGTGACGCGCATCCGTGAACAACGTTGGTGCGACGTAGTTTCCCCCGGCCACCACTTCCAGCGTTCTGCCACCCGCCGCGATGTGTGCGCCTTCCTGTTGCGCTATTTCAAAGTAGCTGCACACTTTCTGCAGATGTCGCGGATGTATCAACGGACCCACTTCAGTAGCGGGGTCCAAAGGATGGCCAACCTGCAGCTGACGAACCCGCTCGGCCACACGTTCGAGAAATTCGTCCTTGATGCCATCCTGGATCAACAGGCGGCTGGACGACGTGCAGCGTTCACCATTGAGGCTGTAAATCATGAACACTACAGCGTCCAGCGCGCGGTCCAGGTCGGCATCGGCAAACACGATGACCGGATTCTTGCCACCTAACTCAAAGTGCACGCGCTTTAGCGTGTCTGCCCCCTGGCGCATGATGTGGCTGCCGGTAATGGATTCCCCGACAAAGGCTACGGCTTTGATCGCCGGGTGCTCAGTCAATGCCTTGCCGGTGGTCTCGCCCAAACCGTGAACAGTATTCATGACCCCTGGCGGCAAGCCCGCTTCGTGCATGATCTCCACCAGCATGGCGGCGCTGCACGGCGACCACTCCGCCGGCTTGTGTACCACGGTGCATCCTGCCGCCAGGGCTGGGGCAATCTTCCATGTAGACAGCATAAACGGCGTATTCCAGGGCGTGATCACCCCCACCGGGCCAATCGGCTGTCGCAACGTGTAGTTCAAATGCTGCTCCGCGGGCAACGCCAGCCCGTCCTGGGCCTGGGGTGCACGATCGGCAAAAAAACGGAAATTTTCCGCGCCGCGCACCGCTGCCTTGCTCATGAAGCGCAGTGCCTGGCCGGTGTCATAGCTTTCCACCAGTGCGATTTCCCTGGCATTGGCTTCGATGGCGTCCGCTATGCGGTGCAACAGCTCTCGACGCTGCGCGCCGGGCAGTGCGCGCCAGCCGGCAAACGCCTGTTCGGCGGCAAGACAGGCCGCGTCAACATCTTCCACGCTGCCCGCCGCAACCGTACCGACATGGGAATTATCAATCGGCGTGACGTTATTGAACGTTTCGCCAGATGAACCGGGGTAGGCTTCGCCATTCACAAAGTGCGGCAGAGGCGCTTGTGCAAACCGACCCATCAACCCGGTGGTGTCCGCTAGGTTCTTTTCAAAGGCTTCTGACATCTGCACATTCTCCTCGCCGTCGATCAACCAACCGTTAGCTTTCAATATAAGCGATGAACGACGCGCTAGCAGCGCGGCCCTGGCCTACGTGTGTGTGGCGCGCCGGGCGTGAGGCTTCGTCGGGAAATTTATCCAGCCAGGGCGCTTCCAACGCGGCGCGGCCTTCGACGTTAGGGATCCAGAACTCCATCTTCGCCACGTGGGACCAATCACCGCCCGCCTGTTCGAGCATCAAACCCACATGGCGAAAAATGTTGGCGTACTGCTCTTCTATGGTTTCCGGTACATCTCTGGAGCCGGGATTAAACGGCGCGATGACGCTGGACGTGACCAGCGGGCCGATTCGCGTTGCTACCGGTATCGCGGTCAGATGGCTCAACCCGTCGATGCTTATGCTCTTGCGTCCGCTCATTTGTTTTCTCCTGTGTCGGGCCAGTGCGTCGCCCTAGCTTTTGTCGCGTTGTTCCAGCCACGCCTCGAACTCCGGCGTACGTTCCTTGGACAGCGGAAACAGGCCGATGGTGGATTCCCCCGCCGCAACCCGTTCCAGGGCAAAGTCTTCCTTTTCCTCCTGGATCAAAGCATCACGGGTCACTTCCTCAACCAACGCGGCAGGTATGATCACCACACCCTCGCCATCGCCTACGACCACGTCGCCTGGTACCACAAATACGCCAGCACAAGTCACCGGCTCATCTGTCGCGAAAGGCATATGTTGGCGGCCCAGCGTCGCGCCGTGCGAAGACTGGTGATACACCGGCTCGTCAATGGCGGCTATGGCTGGGGTATCGCGCAAGGCGCCATCGGTAACCACACCCTTGCCACCGAGCGCAAACACGCGGGTGGCGAAGATATCGCCTATGGTGGCCGCGTCAGACACGCCGCGCGCTTCGATCACCAGCACGTCGCCCGGCTGTGTGGATTCGACCACGCGTTTCTGAGCATTGATACCGCCTGCGTACTCGCGCTGCACGTCTTCACGCAACGCGACGTAGCGCAACGTACGCGCGCGGCCAACCATGCGCTTGTCTGCGTGCAAGGGCTTCAGGCCACTCAAAAATGTGCTGCGAATACCACGCATCTGTAGTTGGTGGGTCAACGTGGCGGTGGCAATGGTGTTCAACGAGGCAATCAGTGCATCGTTCAACACGTTCGGAATATCCACATTATCAGTCATAGCAACCTCTTATGTTTATCGTGGGGTGAGGGGGAAGGAAGTGAAACGGGTTTCGGTATAAAACTCCCGGCTCAGGTTGCCCCCTTCGCGGCCGAGGCCGCTGTTCTTGATGCCACCGAAGGGCTGGCGCAGGTCTCGATCGAATCCAGCGTTGATCCAGATCATGGCCGTCTGCAGCCGATGATTGACGTAGTGCGCAGTGGTTTGTGATTCCGTCCAGATGTAGCCTGCAAGGCCGTAGCTTGAGTCGTTGGCGATGGCGAGCGCGTCATCCGCGTCGTCAAACGGCATGATCACCGCTACCGGACCAAAAATCTCCTCCTGGCAGACCTTCGCGCTGTTATCAACGTCGACAATGGCGGTAGGGGCGACGTAGAAGCCCGTATCAAATTCTTGCGGCCGCCCGCCCCCGAACAGGATGCGTCCTTCGCGCCTGGCATCGTCCAGATAGCCCGTCACCCGGTCGTACTGGCGTTTCGAGACCAGGGGACCCAGCCGCGTGGTGCGGTCGAACGGGTTGCCCTGCTTCCACCCCTGGGCGGCCTGCTCAAAGCCCCGTAGAAATTCCTCGTATATCGGGCGCTGCACCAGGATGCGCGAGCCGGCTATACAAGCTTGCCCGGCATTCATGAAAATGGACATGGCGGCAGCGGGAATGGCTTTCTTCAAGTTCGCGTCGGCAAAAATGATGTTGGCGGACTTGCCGCCCAGCTCAAATGAGGTGCGTTTCAGCGATGCCGCCGCGCGGCTGGCGATGTCTCGGGCAGTCGCGGGGGAGCCGGTGAACGATATGCCGACCACGTCATCGTGCTCGACCAGCGGTATGCCCGCCTCAGCGCCATACCCGAGCACCATGTTGTACGCACCTGCCGGCATGCCCGCTTCGGCAAAGATTTCGCACAAGATGCCAATAGACAACGGTGACAGCTCAGACGGTTTGTGCACCGCCGAGTTGCCGTAAGCAAGACACGGCGCCATCTTCCACGTGGACAACATGAACGGGCCGTTCCATGGCGTGATCAGCCCAAATACCCCGACTGGATCGGACATGGTATAGGTCAACAGGGAATCGTCACGGTTGAAGGAGTGATTGCCTGCGAGCTCCTGCTCTTCCGCGAAGAAACGGAAATTCCACGCGGAGCGCGCGATCATCGGGTGTGGCCCTTTATGCTCCGGGCCAATCGGACCGCCCATTTCCAACGACTGCAACTTGATGATCTCTTCGGAGCGCGCCTCCATCAGGTCCGCGGCCTTGAACATGATCTTACGGCGGAATTCCGGTTTTGCCCGGGACCAGGCGCCGTCATCAAAGGCACTCTTAGCGGCGCTTACCGCGGCATCAATGTCCTGTGCATCGCCGCGCGCGGCCATCACGGTCAACTCCTCGGTCGCGGGATTGATCACCTCGAAGCCACCGCCGGATCTCGCATCGACGAATTCACCGCCAATGAAGTGCCGCGGCGCGGCTACCAGGGGATGCGTTACTTCACTCACGCTCCTCATGCTTTGTCGATGCTCATGCCGGGGCCCATCTGCTCGCCGAACACGTGCCCGTATATGTCCTGGGTATAGTGCTCCGACTGATGAGTGGCTGGCCGCCCTCCCCAGCCGCACTCGATCAGCCACTTAGACGGCGTGGCAAAATAAAACGAGAACATGTGGTCGTTGGCGTGTCGGCCGAGACTGATCATTACCGGGTACTTGCTGGCTTGCACCAACTCGTGGGTCAGAAATACATCGTCCAGGTTATCCACTTCCAGCATCAGGTGGTTGATGCTCTTACTGCTCGGCGGCCCGAATGCAACTGTGTGGTCGCGTGAATTGCAGTGCATAAACAAGATTTCCGCCCGCCCGCCATCCGGCGTGGGGATTAAGTATTCCACACCACCACGCATGCCCAGCAGCTTGTAGAACTCATACGCCTGATCGATGCCATTGTTACGCAGGATCATGTGCCCAACGCCGCCGTCACCGGTCAGAAACTTGCCATGCATAGGCCGGCTGGGGTGAAAAGGCTTGTGCGGCTCAATCAGCGGGCCGTGGAATATCTCCAACGCGTTGTCCGCCGGGTCGGTCAGGGTCATGATCTCAAGCACGCGGCGCTCCTGGGCCAGGTCGCGGCTACCCGTCTCGAATTTGACGCCAGCTTCACGCAGCGTCGCCTGCAGCACCGCAAACTCTTCAGCCCCGGCTACCCGCATGCCAGCACCGATCAGATCATCGGCGCCATCTTCTTCGAGCACGATGCGGTGATGCCAATAGTCGGTGCGCAGGTACAGGCGCTTGTCCTCGCCTTCGTCCACGACCTGCACGCCCAACAGCGTTTCCGCGAATTCCCGCCATTCCTCCAGGTCGGATACGCCAAATCGAACATACCCAAGTTCCGTAATTCCTTGCATGTCGTCCCCCTAGTGCGCGCATAGCGCACTTCTTCTGTATAAATAGCG
>Ga0315336_1000438_pt1 | contig 118787 bp, 112 predicted proteins | sample ASW5metaG_FD_204512 | JGI IMG/M metagenome (GOLD analysis project Ga0315336, IMG submission 204512) | Ammonia-oxidizing marine archaeal communities from Monterey Bay, California, United States - ASW #5 | ecosystem: Environmental > Aquatic > Marine > Intertidal zone | place: USA: California... | reverse complement strand
TTGAAGATGGTACGAGTCAGACTGTGGATTTATCTCATTTAGATGATGCCGGTACTGACGATCAGAATATTACAGGATCGGGACTTTCAGGAACCGACCTTACTATAGGAATAGAAAACGGAACCAACGAGATTGTGGATTTATCCAGCCTTGTGGGAACAGACGATCAGAACATAGAGAGTTTGGCGGTTGACGGCGGCACTAATATCTTAACTGTTGGTATTGAAGATGGTACGAGTCAGACTGTGGATTTATCTCATTTAGATGATGCCGGTACTGACGATCAGAATATTACAGGATCGGGACTTTCAGGAACCGACCTTACTATAGGAATAGAAAACGGAACCAATGAGGTTGTGGATTTATCCAGCCTTGTGGGAACAGACGATCAGAACATAGAGAGTTTAGCGGTAGACGGCGGTACCAATATCTTAACAGTAGGTATTGAAGATGGTACGAGTCAGACTGTGGATTTATCACATTTGGATGATGCTGGTACTGATGATCAGGATTTAACCGGGGCTTCCCTGAGTGGAGCCAATGTACTTCAGATCGATATAGAAAATGGAGCTTCAACTACAGTAGACCTTTCCAGTTTGGATGATGCCGGTACAGACGATCAGAACATAACAGGTTCAGGCCTTTCAGGAACCGACCTTACTATAGGAATAGAAAACGGAACCAACGAGATTGTGGATTTATCTTCTTTAGTTGGAACAGACGATCAGAACATAGAGAGTTTGGCGGTTGACGGCGGCACTAATATCTTAACTGTTGGTATTGAAGATGGTACGAGTCAGACTGTGGATTTATCACATTTGGATGATGCTGGTACTGACGACCAGAATATAACAGGATCGGGACTTTCAGGAACCGACCTTACTATAGGCATAGAAAACGGTACCAATGAGGTTGTGGATCTGTCTTCTTTAGTTGGAACGGATGATCAGAATATAACTGGATCGGGACTTTCAGGAACCGACCTTACTATAGGAATAGAAAACGGTACCAATGAGGTTGTGGATTTATCCAGCCTTGTGGGAACAGACGATCAGAACATAGAGAGTTTGGCAGTAGACGGCAGTACCAATATCTTAACAGTAGGTATTGAAGATGGTACGAGTCAGACCGTAGATTTATCTCATTTGGATGATGCGGGTACTGATGATCAGAATATCACAGGATCGGGACTTTCAGGAACCGACCTTACTATAGGAATAGAAAACGGCACCAACGAAGTTGTGGATCTTTCTTCTTTAGTTGGAACAGACGATCAGGATTTAACCGGGGCTTCCCTGAGTGGGGCAAATGTACTTCAGATCGATATAGAAAACGGGGCTTCGACCACAGTGGACCTTTCCAGTTTGGATGATGCAGGTACCGATGATCAGAATATTACAGGTTCAGGCCTTTCAGGAACCGACCTTACTATAGGAATAGAAAATGGCACCAATGAGGTTGTTGATCTTTCTTCTTTAGTTGGAACAGACGATCAGAACATAACAGGATCAGGACTTTCGGGAACCGACCTTACTATTGGAATAGAAAACGGTACCAATGAGGTTGTGGATTTATCCAGCCTGGTGGGTACGGATGATCAGAATATAGAGAGTTTGGCGGTAGACGGCGGCACTAATATCTTAACTGTTGGTATTGAAGATGGTACGAGTCAGACTGTGGATTTATCTCATTTAGATGATGCCGGTACTGACGACCAGAATATAACAGGATCGGGACTTTCAGGAACCGACCTTACTATAGGAATAGAAAACGGTACCAATGAGGTTGTGGATTTATCCAGCCTTGTGGGAACAGACGATCAGAACATAGAGAGTTTGGCGGTAGACGGCGGCACCAATATCTTAACGGTAGGTATTGAAGATGGTACAAGTCAGACTGTGGATTTATCTCATTTAGATGATGCCGGAACAGATGATCAAAACATAACAGGTTCAGGTCTTTCAGGAACTGATCTTACTATAGGAATAGAAAACGGCACCAATGAGGTTGTGGATCTTTCTTCTTTAGTAGGAACAGACGATCAGGATTTGACCGGAGCTACTTTGAGTGGAGCCAACGTACTTCAGATCGATATAGAAAATGGAGCTTCAACCACAGTGGATCTTTCCAGTTTGGATGATGCCGGTACAGACGATCAGAACATAACAGGTTCAGGCCTTTCAGGAACCGATCTTACTATAGGAATAGAAAACGGCACCAATGAGGTTGTGGATTTATCCAGCCTTGTGGGTACGGATGATCAGAATATAACTGGATCGGGACTTTCAGGAACTGATCTTACCATAGGAATAGAAAACGGTACCAATGAGGTTGTAGATCTATCTTCTTTAGTTGGAACGGACGATCAGGATTTAACAGGAGCTTCCCTGAGTGGTGCAAACGTACTTCAGATCGATATAGAAAACGGGGCTTCGACCACAGTGGACCTTTCCAGTTTGGATGATGCCGGTACAGACGATCAGAACATAACAGGATCAGGTCTTTCAGGAACCGATCTTACCATCGGAATAGAAAACGGCACCAATGAGGTTGTGGATTTATCCAGCCTTGTGGGAACAGATGATCAGAATATTTCAGGTTCAGGCCTTTCAGGAACCGACCTTACTATAGGCATAGAAAACGGCAACAATGAGGTTGTTGATCTTTCTTCTTTAGTTGGAACTGATGATCAGAACATAGAGAGTTTGGCAGTAGACGGCGGTACCAATATCTTAACAGTAGGTATTGAAGATGGTACGAGTCAGACCGTAGATTTATCACATTTGGATGATGCGGGTACTGATGATCAGAATATCACAGGATCGGGACTTTCAGGAACCGACCTTACTATAGGAATAGAAAACGGCACCAACGAAGTTGTGGATCTTTCTTCTTTAGTTGGAACAGACGATCAGGATTTAACCGGGGCTTCCCTGAGCGGAGCCAATGTGCTTCAGATCGATATAGAAAACGGAGCATCAACTACTGTTGATCTTTCCAGTTTGGATGATGCAGGTACGGACGATCAGAACATAACCGGTTCAGGTCTTTCAGGAACCGACCTTACAATAGGAATCGAAAACGGAACCAATGAGGTTGTGGATTTATCGAGCCTGGTTGGTACAGACGATCAGAATATAGAGAGTTTAGCTGTGGATACTGGTACAAATATCTTGACTGTTGGTATCGAAGACGGTACGAGTCAGACAGTGGATTTATCTCATTTGGATGACGCCGGTACAGATGATCAGACGGCATCAGAAGTAAACATTACAGATGCGGGGGGTAATTTCACTTCAACGGATGTGGAAGGAGCTCTTGCGGAACTTGCAGGCCAAACAGATGATGATGTAAGTATTACCAATACTATTGCTGGTAACAGGATTGCGACAATTTCGGAACCAGGCATTGTGGCTGTAGACATTGATGAAACTGTGACTTCACTTTCTCAAAATACGACAACTGGTGTCATAAGTTATAATGATGAGGATGGAGGGGCAGCTCAAACCGCCAATGTTGTAAGTGCGAATTCAGGAAATCAAATCACCGTAGGAACCGATGGAGGTGCATTTATAAATTTACCAATTACATATTCATTAGGTAAGATAAACGGTAATGGTACCGCAGCCGCTATTTATGGAGCAACAGTTTCACGGATTAATGAAGGAGATTATCAGGTTACGTTTACAACAGCTTTGTCTAATGCTAATTACATTATTCAGCTATCAACAATTGATTGTAATGGAGATTGTCCTGGAAATACATCTGCCAATTATGATGATCCCGGTATTACTTATTACGATCAGCAAACTACTGGTTTTAAGGTGAATATTGGTGATAGTGACAACGGGACAACGGCCAAGGATGATATCGACCTGGAGTTTATGTATACTGTAACCACCCTGCCTAATTAAGAGAATAAAAGAACGCAAAAATCAAAACAATGAAAAGTACATTTTTATTCATATTCTTTTTAATGTTATCTGTTACGCTTACGGCTCAAATTGATGCCAATTCTGTCATGGGTACCCCTACAGCGACCACTGCCGAGATGAATGCCATTGCTTCACCAAATATCGGGTCTATACTTTATAATACTGACGATGATGCTATTTATCGGTATACAACTTCCGGATGGGTAAAAAACACAGATGATCAATATGATGATGAGGTACCATTAAGAACGCCGATTGACGTTAATGAAGGAGGCGTAGGTTCACCTACAGATGAGACCAATGTAGAAGAAGTAATACAGGCTATTGCACCTATTACATCAAAGGCGGCAAGAGTCTTTTATCCGCCTTCTATAGCCATTGATGCCTCTACCAATGGAACCTTTAGTGTAGACTTATATGCCCAATATACGGCTCAGTTTGGTACACCGGATGCAGCGAGTACAGGTGCTCCGGCAGCAGTGCCAAGTTATGCCGCGACAGATTTATATTACTACGTTACCTATGCAGATCCGACGGTTTTTGATACAGTATCAACTTCCGGTCCGACAGAGATGACCATAGATGCAAATGGCGTATTAAGTTACACAATTATCGGTCAGCCATCAGATTATAATTCACTTATAAATGTGGTTTTTGTTGTAAAATAATTTAAATAAAGCACTGTATAGATTTGAGACCCCTCAATACAAATAAACATCTTTTCCTCAGCCTTGTTTTTACATTGCTGGGGATTACTGCTTCCAATGCGCAGTTCTTGTTGCAGGCCCCTAATAGTGGAGATGAGACCAATTTTCGCTGGTATGAGGCCTCCGATACAAGTACCGTTTTAGCTACAAATTTCTTTTATGAAACCAGTGCACCCGGAGTGTATTTCGCTACATATGATGGTACACTCTGCGGATCTAACGCTACGGGTTATTTTATACTTACAGACTGCGCGGCACCGGATAATCAGGTAACTATGGACGTATCGGCGAATGTCAGCGGAGGTGGAACGGTATCCTGGAATCCGGCTATTCCGGGAGATCAGTTAGCGCCATTAGTTACAGCCACAACTTCAGTTGTCCGTTATACGCCTACACTGACCAAAGCAGGCAATTCTATTGCGCTACCAAGTTTTACGGTAGTGTGCTTGCAACAAGCGGCGGACCTTGTGGATGACCTTGTAACGGTCAATGAAGATGAATTCGTGGACGTCCCGATTTACAATAATGACAGCAATTTGCCATCTACCGGAACGCTTACTACAACCAACCCAGCAAATGGGTCAGTTAATATCAATGACAGTGGTACATCAAACGACCCTACCGATGATATAGTTACTTATACTCCAAATCCTGATTATAACGGCCCGGATGCGTTTGATTATACCGTATGTAATTCTCTGGGGTATTGCAGCACTGCAACAGTAACCATAGATGTTTTACCAATTGTGGATACCCTGGATGATACTGTAGCTACAGTGGAAAATGTGGCTATTGATATAGACATTTTGGCAAATGACAATGATATTCCTACTGTGGGTACGTTTACCACTACCAGTCCTTCAAATGGCACAGTAACTGTAAACGACAACGGAACCCCAGGGGATCCTTCGGATGATACTGTTAACTATTCGCCGAATTTTGGTTTCCAGGGAACCGACTCTTTTGACTATACGCTTTGTGATAATATTGGAAATTGCGATACTGCTACGGTTACCGTTATGGTAAATCCTTTGGGTACAGACCTGGATACGGATGATGACGGTATAGTTAATTCCTTTGAAGATTTAAATGCGGATGGAGATAATGATCCTGCTACCAATCCCACGGATACTGACGGTGATGGTATCCCTGATTATTTAGACATTGATAGTGATGACGACGGAATTCCTGACAATGTAGAAGCACAAACTACAGCAGGGTATATAGCTCCAAGTCTAATGGATGCAGACGCAAATGGTTTAGATGATGTTTATGAAAATGGTGGATCAGTTGGTTTAATTCCCATAGATACCGACGGAGATGGACTGCCAGACTATGTGGATAACGATAGTGACAATGATAATGTTCCGGATAATATTGAGGCACATGACCATGATCAGGACGGCCTTCCTGATGTAACTTTTATTGGTTCGGATAAAGATAATGACGGACTCGATGATGGCTATGAAGGGAATACTGCAATAGACCTGGATGTCAATGATGAAATTGACGATCCGTTTAACGATCTGCCAAATACGGACGGAGATTCAGAATCGGATTATAGGGATACGGATGATGATGATGACGGTATTATGACGGCGATAGAAGATATAAATACGGATGGAAATTATGCAAATGATGATGTTGATGAGGATGGAATTCCGGATTATCTGGAACCCAACTTCACCGGTGATGATATTGAAGTGTTTAATGTAATTACCCCAAATGGCGACGGAATTCATGATGTGCTCACAATAAGCGGTCTGGAAAACTACCCTAACAATACTATAAAAATTTACAATAGATGGGGGGTACAGGTCTATATTACCAAAGCGTACAATACAGAGGGTAATGTTTTTGACGGCACTTCAGAAGGACGGGCAACAGTTGATATAGACAATAAACTGCCAGTTGGTACATATTTCTATATTCTGGATTATGAAGATTCCCAGGGAGAAATGAAATCAATTTCGGGTTACATATATATAAATAGATAAAAAGAAGCAATGGTACACCAATTCGCCCGCAAGCATCTGAACTTAAGGATCACTCTATTGTTTCTTCTGCTAGTTACAGCCTGGTCTTACAGTCAGCAAGATGCACAGTACACTCAATACATGTATAATACTATGAGTGTAAACCCCGGATATGCAGGATCCCGAGGGCATTTTAGTGTGGCAGCGTTGTATAGGGCACAATGGGTAGGCCTGGATGGCGCCCCTAAAACTCAAACCTTAAATGTACACTCCCCCGTAGGATATAATGGTGTTGGAATGGGTATTTCTATTGTAAATGACCAGATTGGTCCTACTTCTGAAACTTATTTTGATTTGGACTTTTCCTATACTATTCAAATGTCGGAGGTTGCCAGATTAAGTTTTGGCCTTAAGGCAAGTGCACATTTATTAGATATCCGCTTTTCAGAACTGAACCAGGATGTTACAAATCCCGGCGGACCGGATCCTACCTTACAACAGGATATTGAAAACAGGTTTTCGCCTAATATAGGAGCAGGAGTGTATTACCATACAGACAGGTTTTATGCCGGTCTTTCGGTCCCAAGATTTTTAGAGACCTCGCACTTTGATGAGTCTTCTTTATCAGCTGCAAAAGAACAAATGAATTTTTATCTTATCACAGGTTATGTTTTTGATATGGGGCCATTCTGGAAGTTTAAACCGGCCTTATTATCAAAAGTAGTTCAGGGAGCACCTCTACAGCTCGACTTTTCCGCTAACTTTATGTACAATGACAAATTTATTATGGGCGCGGCTTACAGGTGGGACGCTGCTGTAAGCGGAATGGTAGGTTTTCAGATATCCCCGGAATTTCTTATCGGAATGGCATATGACAGGGAAATAACCGAATTAGGGAGCGCTGTTTTCAATGATGGTTCCTTTGAGGTTATTCTGAGGTACGATTTTATAAAAGTTCTGGATAATCTGAAATCGCCCAGATTCTTTTAATACACTATCCCATTAATCAAAAAAGCAATTTGTTATAGATCTAATCGATGTAAAATAATACTACAATTCAACCAACCTGAATACCTTGAAATGGCCTGCTATTTATATAGTTGGCCATTTCTATTTTAAACGCTTTTTAACAAATCCTTTCCACTAAATGGTATAAAGGTGTTATTTTTGTAGTGTGGAGGAAGAGCAGGTAATTCTTGTCGATCAGTTTGATAACCCCGTTGGCACTATGGGCAAAATGGAAGCCCATGAAAAGGCCATATTACACAGGGCGTTTTCCGTTTTTATCATGAACAGCAAGGGGGAAACAATGTTGCAGCAAAGAGCAATGGAAAAATACCATTCACCCGGGTTATGGACCAATACCTGTTGCAGTCACCAACGATTGGGAGAATCCAATATTGAAGCCGGTAAACGGAGGTTAAAGGAAGAGATGGGCTTTGAAACTGAGCTCAAAGAGCTTTTCTCATTTGTTTATAAAGCCTCATTTGATAACGGTTTAACGGAACACGAGCTAGATCATGTGATGCTTGGATTCTACGATGGTGACCCTCTTATCAACGCTGAAGAAGTAATGAATTGGAAATGGATGAAACCCGATGTTGTAAAACAAGCGATGCAAGACAAACCCGAAGAGTTTACGGCCTGGTCACGGATCATTTTTGATAAATTCTATGATCACTTTAAAACACTAAAATAAATCCCATGAAAGTAAAAGTGAGTAGGAAAGCACATTTTAATGCCGCCCACAGATTGTTTAGGGCAGCATGGGATGATGACAAGAACGATGAAGTTTTTGGTAAATGCAATAATCCAAATTACCATGGACATAATTATGAACTCGTGGTTAGCGTAATTGGAGAAATAGATCCGGAAACAGGCTTTGTAATGGATATGAAATTATTAAAAGAACTTATCAGGGACAAAGTTGAAAATGCACTGGATCATAAAAACCTTAATGTTGAGGTACCGGAATTTAGTGAACTGAATCCGACTGCCGAGAATATAGCAGTAGTCATCTGGAATAAATTAAGAGCACATATAGATCCTGCCAAAGAACTCGAGGTGGTCCTTTACGAGACTCCCCGTAATTTTGTAACGTATGCAGGATAAAAGGATTTCTTTTGAATTAAATTTTTAATCACATTCAAATTCATTTCACAACTTCTAATCTCTAAAGGCTAAATTCCAATGTATCCACTTAAATTTCATCCTATACTAAAGGAACGGATATGGGGCGGTAAAAAGCTAGCTTCGGTGTTGGGGAAAAAGCTTGATAGTGATATTACAGGAGAAAGCTGGGAATTGTCAGGTGTAGCCGGGGATGTTTCTGTAGTGAGCAACGGGCCATTGGCAGGTACATCACTTTCATCTCTAATTCAGAATTTCCCCGTTAAGTTGCTGGGCCAGGAAGTTTTCGATCGTTTTGATCATGAATTCCCAATTCTAATAAAGTTTATTGATGCCAGGAAAGACCTTTCCATTCAATTACACCCCAATGACGAACTTGCCAGAGCGCGGCACAATTCCTTGGGTAAAACAGAAATGTGGTATATCATGGATGCCGATATAGGAGCAGAACTGATAATTGGATTTGAAACCGATGTTACAAAAGAGTCTTATGTAAATAGTCTTGAGAACAATACGATTACCAACCTACTGCATTACCAAAAAGTTAATCAAGGAGATGCATTTTTCATTAATACCGGTAAAATTCATGCTATAGGTGCCGGAATTTTGCTTGCAGAAATTCAACAAACTTCTGATATCACTTACAGAGTTTTTGATTTTAACAGGAAAGACAAGAATGGGAAATTACGCGAATTACACACAGAGCTGGCTTTGGATGCCATAGATTTTCGAAAGAAGGAGGATTTTACTATAGGTTATGCGCAAAGCAGGGACGTATTAAATTCTATGGTTGATTGTCCATATTTTAAAACCAACTACCTGAGCTTAACCACAAATTTTAATCAGGACCTTAGCGAATTTTTATCATTTGTAATTTATATATGTGTTGAAGGTAGTGCGACTATTGTAAATGAAGATGGGGAAGTAAGTATTAGGCAAGGAGAAACTGTTCTGATATCTGCGGATACTAAAGCAATACGGATTGTGACCAGCGGAGCAAGATTTTTAGTAGTTGATGTTTAGGAGCTTAAACAAACGACTTAAAAGAAGTTAAAAAAGCGTATTTTTGCGCAAAAATTAAATTATGGCAAACATTCGAGACTTAAAGAAAGATATCAATTATGTCCTGGGCGATATTATTGAAGCAGTGTATATTGTTGAGTCAACTCAGGACAAGCATGGAAGTAAAGAAGGTTCGGCCATAATAGACGATGCTATTGCCACCTTTGATGATCTGATTGCAAAGGTAAATAACAAGGAAGTTGAGGACAGAAAAGCTCATTTAAAAGGCGTGCGCAAGGAACTGGAAAAAAAGGCATCTGCCCTTGTAGCCAAGTTAAACAAGCTGGACTAATACAAGTTATCTCCCAGCCTCAATTTTATCTTTTTTCGACAGTAACTCCTTTAATTCCCTGCCATACTTAGATGATGCAACTTCAGGAATCAGGGAATTATAAATAGAGTCTAAAAGTTGCAGATTGGCGTCCGCAACCTCAGTTACCGCTATATAAGGGGAAATATGGGAATCTTTATTATTTAAGGCGAAATTCAGGGCGTATAAATAGCCTCTTAGAATGTTTTTATCACTGGCTTTTTGAATGGAATCCATCAGGCTGGAATCTTTTTGAATCTCCGGATCATTTGCCGCCCGTAAAATTTCCAGATTTTGGGTATTGAACCTGGTCATTACTTTTCGGTATTCCTCCAACTTCTTATGTGATTCCGATCCCTCAATTTTGGCCTTGGTATCAAAAGTATCCCATGATGTTATAATTGTGATAATGCCGGGTTCTCCGAAAAAGGTAATCCGGTCATTGATATCATTGTTGTCTTTTTTATTCAAATAGAGATAAAAGATTTCCGGACTTTCCAATTCGGTTTTAAATTCGAACTTACCATCCCCTGATATTTCTAACGAATCCAGGTTGATTAACGTTGAGTCTGGTAAATGCTGCAGATAAAGTGTACCTTTTTTAAGGCCCTTTACATTTCCTGCTACCGTCATGGTATTTTCGGTATCTGCTCTACCACAGCTCCATAATAATGATATAACTCCTATAGATAATATCAACTTATTCATCTCATATAATTTGAGCAGCAAATATCATGAAAGAAACTGGAAATCTAAACTTTTGATGCTATTTCCATAAGTAAACCACAAATATAAGCTCCGGCGGTACCTACGACGTATCCCAGTACAGCGAGTAAAATACCTACTGAGGTCAGAGATGGGTGGAACTCGGCTGCCACAATAGGAGCAGAGGCTGCTCCGCCTACATTGGCCTGACTGCCGACAGCCAGAAAGAAATAGGGAGCTTTGATCAATTTGGCGACAAGGATCAACAAACCGGCATGAATAGATATCCAAACAAGGCCAATTGCAATAAGTCCCGGATTTTCAAATATTTTGCCCAGATCCATTTTCATTCCAATAGTTGCAACAAGGATATAAATAAATAATCCCCCAATCTTACTGGCACCTGCTCCTTCAAAGTTCTTTGCTTTTGTGAAAGACAATCCTATTCCTATAGTCGTGGCTATTACGACCATCCATAAGAACTCAGAACCAAGAGAAGATAGTGCTTTCTCTTTATTTCTAATCACTTCAAAGTTTGCCTCAAGAAAATCGGCAAAATGATGCCCTAAATAGTGAGCAGCTCCAACAGCGGTAAATGCCAGACTTAACATTATCGCATAATCGTAAAGTGTGGTAACCCTTGTTATCTTGGCGGTATGTTCCTGCACTTTTATTTTAAGGGCATCTATAGAAGAAGTATCTGCTTTTAACCATTTATCTATCCGTTTGGTCTTTCCAATTCCGAGCAAAAGTATCGCCATCCAGAGATTGGCGACTACAATATCTATAAGGACCATTCCGCCAAATTTTTCAGGATTGTATTCGAACACCTCAAGCATCGCCGCCTGATTGGCGCCTCCTCCGATCCAGCTTCCGGCTATTGTGGTAAGGCCTCTCCAAACCGCATCCGGCCCTGCACCACCTACAGTTTCAGGGGAAAATACAGATACTATCAAGATGGCTATTGGTCCTCCCAATATTATACCCGCAGTTCCGGTCAGGAACATGATCAGCGCCTTGGAACCCAGATTCGCAATGGCCTTGAGATCAATACTTAAGGTCATCAATACCAGGGCTGCCGGCAATAAATACCGACTTGCGATATAATAAAGGTTAGAACTCTCCTCTTGTATTAATCCAATACTGGTCAGTACTGCAGGCAGCATATAACAAACCAGCAGCAGCGGTATTATAGAATAGAACTTCTTCCAAAAACCAGTTTTAATTGATGAGGTATAGAAGACCAGACCAAGACATAAACAAAGCAAACCAAAAATTACGGTATCCTCGGTAATTGGTAGTTGGTTCATTTAGGAATGTTTGAGATGATTTGAGCCAAATATAAACAAATTAAAAAATGCTGATTAGATAATTTATTGGCTACCTAAAGATTTAGCCAGTAGGTTAGTTTTAAATTTATCGATCTGCTCCTGGGCATAAAACTGTTAACAAAATAGTTGTCGTTATATACGATAAACAGATCTGATAAAGGGGCAAAACGCCATTGCAGGCGCGAATTCATGCCCAGGTTGTCTCGTTGATTACTATACTGAATCAAAGTAGACCAAAACAGTGACTTGTTAAAGGTAATATCAATTTTAGGACTAACCAGCCAGATATCTGCACTGGCATAAGGGGCGGGTAATTTTATCTGATCATAATTCAGCTGTATAGAAATAAAAACCTTAGGTTGAAAACGAAAAGTTAACATGCTCTCAACAGAAAATCGATTGCCATTGTAAAAGCCACCGACCTCTGATTTCAAAGAGTACGCCATAATTTTGCGTCTATCAGACTGATATTCTGATTCAATGCTGGTATAATAATATTCTTGATCAGCCGGCAGTTCAAGAGCACCATCGGTATCGGTCGGATCAAAGCTCTCAAACAAATATGTGAAGCTGTTGGTACTGCCGATACTAAATTGCGATTGATTTTTAAATTGTGCCTCCCAACTGCTTCTGAAATTATAGTCGGTATTTTTAAAATCTAAACTTGGACTCCAAAGAAATTCTGGTGAGAATCGGAAAGCGTGATTTTGCAATATTCCTTTCTTAGGCCAATATACACGTTCCACCCTCACAAAACTCTTGAAAATATCTGTTCTCCGGACAAATCCTAAATCAGAAGTAAAATCTTCATCAATTGTAACGCCCTTTGCATAAACATTCAAATTTCTTGATTGGTAAAGTATCTGTGCCCCCGCTGAAATATTGCCAACCTTGTCATCTGGTTGAAATGATTTATGCAGATAGGCTTTTCCGGTCCAGGTATTATCTTTAGAGGCTAGATCATAATCTAAACCAAGCACACGATTGTATTCCTCTTCCCTGGATAAAAAAGTGTTTTCTTCAAATGATTGTTTGTTAATAAAGAACATGCCAATGGTAGATCTCGAAAAAACCCGTTGCTGAAAGGCCAACATTGTATTGTTATTAGAAGGTATCTCATTCGCTTCGTCTTTCGCGGTTTGTAAGTTCAACAAACCAACCCTGAGATCTTTGGTCAGTTTACCACTGAGTCGCACCCCGCCAATAATTTTATTTTCAATGGTGTTGTCTGCCGTGTCTGTTGCAATGCCAATACGCCTTGAAAAGAAGGGGTTGGCATCGCGCCGATCTCCAAAACTTGCAAAGAGATCGCTGTTATCTATAAAAAACTGTCTTTTCTCTGGCAGTGAAACTTCAAAACGTGTGAGATTGGTAACCTGATCATCTACCTCCACCTGCGAAAAATCCGGATTTACAGTTATATCCAAATTCAAATTATTTCCAACCGCAACTTTGATATCCCCACCAAACTTCACATTATTCAGGTTTTCATCTGTCTCAAAATCCTTTAGCGCGATAGCGTTGGCATAAGGAATAATTGCGAGCGGAGACCTCGATTGCCCTAAAGGTCTTTCAAAGATCATATCACCCATAAAAGCGGTACTGAAAATTAGTTGATTTTGTGGAATTCTTGACCAGGTACTTCTTTCATTTGATTGCGTATCAATGCGATAGCTGTTAAAACGCCATTTTTTTGCCCCTTCTTTAAATTTGATTGAAGTTAAGGGTATGATGATCTCGGCGGTAAAGTAATTATCGTACATCTTCGATTCACCCTGCCATTTTACATCCCAGGACAAACTATAGTCTCTCTGACGATCATTGCCACCACCCGAGACAAGACCTTCCCTTCTGACACCATGTGGATTTATACCGAATATATAAGCGTTTTGGCCATCACTGTAAGTATCGAACATTACAGAAAAACTATCGTTTCCCGACCCTCTAAAATCTCGTTTTAAAGAGGTTAGATTATAATTTTTACCTATGGCATTAGCTTTTATCCCAATATAAATGTACTTATCGTCATAGAGTACTTTAACTTCCGATTGTTGTTGGGCGCTCACCGAATCAACAGGAAAGTATTGCCAAAAATCGCGCGCACTATCGGCCTTTTCCCAAATAGGTTCATCCAGGACGCCGTCTGCAGTAATAAACTCTGTAATATATTTAACCGTGAAGGATTTATTATCGGACTGTCCGATTATGGTGATAGAAAATGAAATACTTATTATCAGGCATAGAACCTTGGACATTGATCAGAAGTTAGTAGATCAAATTTAATTTAATTAATCTTAAAAAAATGCCAAAATATACCTTATTAACCTTGCTTCTTTTTAGGATGTCTGTTCTCCTTTTTTAAACTTTGCATTAACATCCACTCTATTTGGCCGTTGGTACTTCTGAATTCATCTGCCGCCCATTTCTCAATTGCCTTTAGCATCTCTTCATTTATTCTCAGGGCAAAGGCTTTCTTCTTACTCATCGTTAGCGGCTTTGAGAAGGTAGATTTTAGTGATTAAATCTACATCGTTTGTATACCTCATTTTATATTCTCCTTATATCGGCTGATTAACCGTGCGGCATCTTCCATTTTCTGAGTACCAATCAATATTTTTTTTCCGTTTAAAAGCACAATTTGGATGCCCTTATTACCTTTTATATTGTATGCTATTCCCTTGCCAAATCTGGTTCTGTAACCCCAGCCACCATATTCCTTTAAAGGTTTATAGTTCCTGGTGTAACAGTCTTGTATTTGAGCCCATCTGATGGTCTTTTTAGCCCGTTGAAACGGGCGAAACTGATAGTGAATCCCAATTTCGTCAATTTCGGTCTTTAGCTTAATGAGGTTGAGTATCAACAAATTGGCAACAATAGCTCCTATAACTATACTTTGAAGCAAGTAGTCATTATTACCCGATTCATCAATTCCCTCCTTCAATATATACCAGGTATAAAACAGAAAGCCAAGCAAGCCGATAAGCGATACATTAATTAATTGCATCCACCATTGATTAAACCTTTGTTCCTCCTTAAAAACCCTCATTCGCTAATGATTTAGAGTTCCTGCATTAACAATAGGCGAAGCGTCTTTATCAGAACACAATACTACCATTAAGTTACTGACCATTGCCGCTTTCCGTTCCTCATCGAGCTCAACGATATCTTTTTTGCTAAGTTCCGATAAGGCCATATCGACCATGCTAACTGCCCCTTCAACAATTTTATGCCGGGCGGCTACAATAGCAGTTGCCTGTTGCCGTTTCAGCATTGCATTTGCAATTTCCTGGGCATAGGCCAAATAGCCAATACGGGCTTCCAGTACTTCTATACCGGCCATAGACAATCTTTCCTGAAGCTCTTTTTCCAGGGCCTCACTTACTTCGTTTACACTGGATCGCAGCGTAATATCTTCATCCAATCCTTCATCTGCAAAGTTATCATAGGGGTACATACTGGCTAGCTTACGAACGGCGGCATCGGTCTGTACCCGTACAAAATTTTGATAATCATCCACGTCAAAGGCAGCTTTATAGGTATCTGTAACACGCCATACGAGGATTGTACTGATCATAACAGGATTACCCAGTTTGTCATTAACTTTAAGCCGCTCACTATCAAAATTACTTGCCCTCAGGGAGATTTTCTTTTTAAAATAGAATGGATTTACCCAATAAAAACCATTCTTCTTAATGGTGCCCACATATTTGCCAAAGAGCAGTAGAACTCTGGAACCATTGGGGTTTACCAGTACAAAACCCGGAATCATAAACACAGCAATAATAATTGCGAACACAGAAATAAAGGATTCATACTTAATCAGCGTGAGTACGCCCCCAATTAAAAACAACAGAAACAGGAACAGGATAATATAACCGCTAATCGGAACTGAATTTTTTTCGTTTGTCATGATGAAATAATTTAAGTGATATTAAAATGATATCATAAATATATCAAAATAAATTATTATTTCCAAATTTTTGTGGTTCAGCTCCTGAACTTTTTGGTTTTCTTCTTTTTTGGATTGTTGAAAAGCCGTTTAAAGAATCCGTCTCTTTTAACCGGTTCACAGTCTAACAACCTGATTACTTCATCTGTGGGTTGCTGAAATTGAGCCCGGGTAATGTAGTTGTACTCAGGATCCTTATTTAACGCTTGCATAAAAAGAGCAAAGAGCGGCAGGGCAGCGTTTGCGCCCTGTCCCAACGCAGTGCTTTTAAAGCCAATTTCATGATTGTCCAGGCCTACCCATGAGACATGAACCAGTCTTGGAGTAAGGGCAACAAACCATGCATCCTTGTTATTTTGAGTAGTTCCAGTTTTTCCTGCAATATCATTTTTTAAATTATACGAAGATCTTAGTCTTGACGCTGTTCCGCTATTGATAGTGGATTTCATCATTTGGAGCATAATTTGGCCGGTTTCTTCCGAAAATGCACTGTTTTTGGCCATTTTTGGTTCAAAATTGCTCAAAATGGAGTCGTTTTGATCTGTTATGCTATTTATCAAATAGGGATGTACGGACTTCCCGTTATTTAAAAAACTGGCATAGGCTCCGGCCAACTCATTCACATATATTTCTCCGGTGCCAAGTGCCAATGAAGGTTGATTTGGCAATTCGGAAAATATTCCCATTTCCTTAGCCTGTTCCAGAACGCGCTCTATTCCGGTTTGTTCAAGAACTTTTACTGCCACGGTATTTACAGAATTACTAAGGGCTTCTTCCATAGAATAATTTAGAAAGTCCTCATTCTTTTTACCGGAATTACCCGGCGACCAGCCTTTCAAATTCTTATATTCCACTTCTCTGGCCGAAAAATAAGTGCATGGAGAGATGCCTGCTTCGAGTGCAGCTGCGTATAAAATGGGCTTAAAAGTTGAGCCCACCTGCCGGCGGCTTTGTGAAATGTGATCATATTTAAATTGCTTGTAATCAATACCACCAATCCAGGTCTGTACGGCGCCAGTACCGGGATCTATTGCAAGCGAACCTGTATTCAGAAATTTCAAATAGTGCTGAATACTGTCAATAGTACTCGCTTCTATCACTTTATCACCCTCCCAGGATGAAAGGGTTATAGGTTTTTTATGGTTAAGACTGTCCCAGGCCTGCTGATGATTAAGGCCTGCAGAAATCAATCTTTTATACGAAGTTGAATTCCGAACCGCTTTTTCAATGAGTTTCCTATCCGTATTCCATGGCGCATTTTTGCCGTAACTCTTTTCAAAACTTTGCTGCAGGGATTTCATATGACTCATCATGGCGGTTTCAGCCATTTGCTGCATTTTGTAATTTAGTGTGGTATAAACCTTTAAACCGGCTGTATAAATATTGTAAGTTATCCCAACTTCGGTTTGCGAATTGTTCCATTTTAGCAGTTGCTTACGAACCTCTTCCCTGAAATAGGGAGCTATTCCGGCATTGTGATCATAGGTCCTGTATTTTAATTCTAATGGTTGAGCAATGAGACTGTCTTTTACCCCTTCTTCCAAATACCCGTTTTGAAACATCGCCTGCAACACAAGATTTCTCCGGAGGAGACTGGCATCAGGGAATACTCTGGGGTTATAACCATAAGTAGCTTTAAGCATACCTACCAATACAGCGGCCTCCTCAACCCCGAGTTTATTTGCTGTGGTGCTAAAAAATTTGAGGGATGCACTTTCCACACCAAAAGTATTATCCCCAAAGGAAACGGTATTTAAGTAATGTTGGAGTACCTCATCCTTGGTAAACGCGTCCTCAAGTCTGCGGGCAATAAACATCTCCTTAATCTTATCTACCACCAGTGCTATTTTTCCTGTGTTTTCCCTTGGGTAAAGATTTTTTGCCAACTGCTGGCTTATGGTACTACCACCGCCGGAGGACTGATCCTGCAACAAAACAGTTTTGACAGCTACTCTGACAAGACTTCTGTAATCAATTCCGGAATGTTCATAAAACCTTTCATCCTCAATTGCCACCAGCGCATTTATAAGATGCTGGGGCATTTCGCTATATTCAATAGGCTGGCGGTCATGCAAGTAGTATTTGCCAATCAGGACACTGTCAGCTGAATATACTTCTGTGGCCTTTTGATATTTGAAATCGGCCAACTGGGCCTTACCAGGTAGTTTACCCCAGAAGCCCAGATAAATACTAATTATAAACAGGAAAATAAGTAAAGCGCCTCCTCCAAGGATATATAAGGCGTATTTCAGGTATGGGGATTTTATTCTTTTAAAAATCAAGGGCGTTCTGTTTTGAGCGCAATATCAAATAAAATTCGATAAACGAATGCTATTTTAACAATACCTTAGTGCCTCAATTCCTATTTTTGAAGAAATATCGTTCTCATATGAAAATATCCGGACTCCTTATTTTCTTTGTATGTCAGCTAACATTTGCCAATGCCCCATTCTGGTCCAAAACAGGGCACAGGGTAATCGGTGAAGTTGCTCAGGAACAGCTTACTAACAAGGCCAAAAAGGCTATTTCAGAAATACTGGAAGGGCAGAGTTTGGCAGCTGTTTCTAATTTTGCTGATGAAATAAAAGCAGACAGCACCTATAGAAAATTCAGTGCCTGGCATTATGTTAACTTTCCGGCCAGCGAGAAATACGGAGATTCACCTGTAAGCCCTTATGGCGATCTAATAATTGGCATCGGGGAGTGTATCCGAATACTGAAAGACAACAACAGCTCCAGGGTAGACAGGGCATTCTACCTTAAAATGCTGATCCATTTGATAGGAGACCTGCATCAGCCAATGCATGTGGGACGCCTGGAAGACAAGGGTGGAAATGATCTGCAACTGCAATGGTTTAATAATGGTAGTAATTTACACAAGGTCTGGGACGCAAATATGATTAATGATTACGGCATGAGTTATTCTGAACTTACGGCCAAACTTCCTGCAATTGATAGGAAAGAAATTAAGAAATTACAGGAAGGTACAGTATTGGATTGGGTGGAAGAGAGTCAGGAAGTTGCCAATAAGGTCTACGAATCAGTTGAAGTAGGGGGAAAGTTGTATTACAGTTATGGATATAAATGGTGGGGAACAGTGGAAAAACAGTTACAAAAGGGTGGTTTAAGACTCGCCAAAGTCCTGAACGATTTGTTTTAATAAACATTTTAACCAAGAAAGCAGAATCTGAACGATTTCTTATAAGTTGGCACGAGTTTTGGAGTTATATTGATGTAGGATATGAGGAAATTAGTGTAATTGCCCGCCCGCTAAAGACAGTATCTTCAAAACGTATTAAGGGTCTAAAAAAACCGTCTGGCTTTGGCAGACGGTTTTTTTATTGGATTACCCTAAAAGTAAGATTGATCCGCTCCCCAACGGGTTTAGTTGTTTTAGGGATTTGGTGCTGCCAGCAGTGTTGTGTTTTACCAGCCATTAGAAGTAAACTCCCATGTTCCAGAAGCAGTTTATGTTTTAATGTTTTATCGCTTATGTGTCTGAGGTGAAAAAAGCGTTCCTGTCCAAAAGTTACAGAGGCAATCACAGGATTATATCCCAGTTCTTTTTCATCATCTGCATGCCATCCATTGCTGTCCTTGCCGTTTCTGTATAGATTCAGGAGGCAGCTGGTAAAATCTACCTGGGTAACTGCATTTATACGTTGTTTAATATTTATTAGTTCTTCTGTAAATGGATGAGGTTCCATTGTGATATTGGAATAGGAGTAAGACCGTTCATTTATTGAATACAGGGCCGTTAACCTGGGCTGTGGATAGACTTTGCCATAAACCATAATCTCATCCTGTTGCCATAATACACCGGTCATAAATCTCCTCAAAAAATAGTCGGCCTCTTCAGAAGTAAAAAATCTTGGGAAATAACGGATATTGCTATCCGGTAATTTCAAGTTAACCGACTTTCTGGGGAATAAACTCATTGTTGCAATAAGGATTTTAATTGGTTTCTGTATTCTGAGGGGTTCTGACCTGTAAAAGCCTTGAATGACCTGTTAAAATGTGAGAAATTATTAAAACCGCTTTCAAAACAAACCTCAGTTATACTAATAGGCTGTTCTGCAAGTAATTTGGAAGCATGTACCAGACGGTACTCGTTTAAGAATTGAATAAACGTTTTATTTGTTATTTTTTTGAAATACCTGCAAAAAGACGGTACGGTCATACTGGCAAGATCAGCAATTTCTTTAAGCGTAATTTCTTCTTTGAAATTGTTTTTTACATGATTAAAGACAATATTGATCCTGTCATTGTCCTTAACTCCGGTCTCCATAGAAAATCCGTTTGCATTGAGGATCCTGAACTCTTCTGAAGTAGCCAGGCCATTTAGTATGTCGAGTATCGATAGCAGGCGGTTAAAATTGGACTGTTGCTCCAGGAGTTCCATTTTTGCCCCTAATTCTTGTTTTGTTTGTCCATAAAATACTATTCCGCCCTTAGCAATTTCAAAAAGATTTTGAATTTTCTTCATTTCAGGGATTTCAAAAAAATCCATACCCAGGGAGTCCTTTTTCATTTGTACTACAGTTTCACTTTTATTCCCGGTAAGCTTGTCGGTAAATCCGCAATGTGGCAGGTTACTACCCACTAATATTAAGGTGCCATTGGTATAATAAGAAAGATTACTTCCTATTTGACGCTTACCGGAACCCCCATTAACATACACCATTTCTATCTCGGGGTGATAGTGCCATGAATTGTTCCTGTTATATTTAGTAGCATCGAATTTCTGATACATAAAGGAATGCTCAAAATTGGTATCGATGGCCTCTAATATCGGTTTTTGTTTAATCATCTTAATCGTTCAATTTTAATATAAAATTAGCCCAGACTTTTGGATCAGAACTTTGCAAAATTACCCAAAATATGTACAATATTAACCCTTAACACTAATTTAACGTACCAGACAGATAAAATAGCATAGAAATTGGAAAAATATGCTGTAGTAGAAGCAGAATAACGGCAGTATGTTTGTACCGAGTTATTCATCAATCTTAAAATCATAATGTTATGAAAACAATTTTTAAATTAAGTGCAACAGCGGGTCTATTATTCACAGTAGCTGTGGGTATGGCCAGGGAACCCAAAATGGAACTTATTTCTAAGGGAGAAGTTAAAAGTTTGGTTTTTCAAATGGATTCTCCAACAAGTGAGACTTTCGTCAAATTAATGGATGATCAGGACCATATAATATTTAATGATAAAGTGTCTTCGGGCAATTACGCTAAAAAATTCAATTTATCCGCTCTTGAAGACGGACATTACTATTTCTCAACTGAAAATGCGATCAAAACTTTGGTATACACTATCAGTATAGACGATAGTGAACTAACGCTAATTGATAGAAAAGAGCGTACAAAACCAGTATTCAGAAAAAAAGAGGACAAGATATTCCTAAACCTTCTTAACCTGGACGGGAACGACGTAGACATTAAGATCCTTGATAGTGATCATAGGACAATCTATGCGGAGACTATAAAGGATGAGACAATTGTAGAAAAGGCTTTCAATTTTGAAGATGCTTTTGAAGATACCTATACGATAATTGTTAAGGATAAAGAGGACTCGTATTATGAATACGTAACAGTTTATAACTAGAAAATACAATCAATTTTAAAACAAGTAATAATTTAAATTTATAAATATGAGAACAACAAATAGTAAATCACCTACCAGGTCCAGGCAGTTTTCTTTCTTCTCTAATTTCAAAAATAGTAAGAGAGTTCGATGGACAGAAGCCAGGCAGTACACGAGATAGTTTAGTAGTTTAGTTAATTTTTCAGTCGATGTTAGGGGGGCCAAGGCCCCCCTTTTCTATAACCATTTTTTAAGTTTCTCCCTTTTTTTAAGTGGAATTGCATTATTGTCTATCGCAAGTTTCAGATGGTCTAAATTCTTTTCTCTGGAAAAGAGCAGTTGATAGAACTGCTGAACTGTCAAAGGATTGACAGATTCTTGTATCAGTTCCATGGTGTCACCTATCTTAACCTCTCCTTTTTCGAGCAATCTAACATAGGTGCCCGGGTAGGCATGGTCTATAAATTGTTTGATAATTTCCTGTGATCCAAACCTGATTCCTAATTTATAACAAGGCTCCCTGGGCTGGGATATCTGAACCAGGGCCGTGCCAATTTTATAAATATTGCCGATCCTTAAATTTGCTTCATTCAAGCCTTGTATGCTGAGGTTTTCGCCAAACATTCCCCAATCCCAACTGAGTTCCGGATATATACTCTTCCAGTATGGATATTGATCTGTTGAAAAAAGATAACAGGATTTATGCTCCCCGCCATGAACGCTCCGGTTCACAACAGTATCATTGGCTACAGCATCTGTATGCAGAAAAATTGAGGTACTCACCGGATATTTGAATATCCCTGTCTTTTCCTCTCTGCCATTCCAAACAATTGTAGTTGGTTTACCAATATTTGTTGAGATAACCTTCATCTTTCAAAGATAGGAAACCACTAGAAAAATAGCTGGTATAAATTTCCAGTCTCAAAAAACACAAGGCATACCTTATGCTAAAAAATAAGTATCGACTGTGAAAATATGTCTATCGCAATTTCAAAAGTGATGATCTCAAAACGCCTATTTGGAGTATATTCTTTCGATGGGGTTATCTTTATCTGCCAAGGGCTTAAACTCCATTATAAATATAAATAGCATTTTTTCGCCTATATTTTCAAGATCCTTTATGGCACTTCTTCCCACAAACCTACAGAAATTTTGATCTCCTTTTTCGAGTACTATAAGTGAAATATTCCCACAGCCAGATCGGGAAATTGCCAGACCTTCGGTCATTGATACCCAGCAAAAATTCCTGTTTAGTTTTCTGAAAGGAAGTCGTTCTTTTGGATATAATGACAATTCCCAAACGAGGATTAGTTCATTCTCAAATAATAATTTTTGGCCCAGACCCTCATTATCCTGAACTTGTTTTAGCTCCTGCATTTTACCAGATTCCCAGGTCTCAAAATTTCCTGTTTCAATGATTTCCTGAATACGCATTCTACTGATTTACAGTTTGAAAGTGCTCATAAGCACCCTTCCAACCAATTTACAGAGACAAAGTTTTAACTATTATATTAAAAAGAGGGTCTATATGAGCAGCGAATTGTACGGAATTCTGAATTCGGGACCACATAAGAAAATACCAGCTGTGGAAGGGATAATTCAGGACTGGGTAAACTTGTGATTGTTTTAATTAAGCAGGACCTCATATTGTACAAATACAAGGCTTAGGCTGCATTTTCCATCTTGTAGTTTTTGGGTGTCTTACCAGTCTCTTTTTTAAAAGCAGTGTAAAAAGCACTTTTACTGTGAAACCCTGCCTCATTTCCTATACCTTCCAGGGTAAATGCTTCGAAATCCTTTGAACTAAGAAGTTTAACGGCCTTTTTAACGCGAAATTTATTCACATAGCTATTAAAGTTTTGTCGGTAAACCGAATTAATTGCCGACGAAATTTTCCTTGGATGCACCTTTAGGACCAGGGCCAAATCCCCGATAGTAAGATTAGGGTTGCTAAAACATTCTGAAGCGATCATATAACTATCAATATCAACTACGAGACCGTTCAGGTCTTCCGGCAAACCTTTAGCAGCGTCTTTGACGTTCGATTTAATAGGTCTGTTGGGTAAATTATCAGCATAGGATAAATTGGAAGATACTGAATGAATATTCCGTTGTACAATCCCAAAGTATGCGATCAAATAAATAGCCAGCAGGTCCAATGCGGCCAGGATAACTCTATAATTTGCTATAGTTGCATAACCCCAACTCAAGATATAGTTGATTACCGAAGACGCTAAAAGATAAATAAGTATAAGCCGGGCCCATTGCAATTCTTTAAAATTGATATAGGAATACGAATTATTAACCTCTATTCTATGTTTATACAGCAGTCGTAGATTCCAGATCCCTATAGCCCAGGCATAGTAAACCCCAAAATCCCAAACGATAAGCCCATACCATCTGCTGGTATAAATTGATTGTTTGGTCTCGTAGGGGAAACAAAAAATTATTAGTTGAAGCAAGAAAGAGGCAATACCCGGATAGAGCAACCAATATGTAGACTTATTATCGGAAAGAATTGAAACTTGTTGTGTATAAAGGAAGAACAATGGAAAGAGCAACCATGAAAAATAGAACGGCAAGAGATATAAACTGGGAAATAGCTGTGAGATTGCCGGGTTGATGAAAATGAAAAATGCCAATTCCAAAGAAAAGAATAAAAGGAAAAGACCCAGAAAAAAACTACTTCTGAATTTTCTTCTGTTTAAAATCATTAGCAAGATACCCAAAGTTGCCCCTTGTATAAACCCTACTGAATCCAATAGAACCTGGAAGTTAATGTCCGTACTTACAATCAACTGCATAGACTTATAATATAACTAGAATTTTATAATTTCCCTATAGGTTTTATAGACTTAATCGTTGCAAATAATTGCTTTAATGTGAAATTTGTAATATTTAGATGTTAAGCATAAAAAAGCCGGGATTTTGATCCCGGCTTAAAGTCGTAAATACCAAAGAATAATTACACCTATTCTTCGCTATCCAGTTTTTTAGTCATCGTAAATCCAACGAATAGTCCTATTCCGGCCATAAGGAAAATGGTTCCCGGAAAGGCCACCTCTTCATCCATTCCCAAATTGTATGCTAATAAAGAAGCAATAAAGATGGCAAGACCGACACTTATTAATAAGAGGGCAAAATTGAGGATAAATATTTTCCAGAATGGTGCCACCCCCTTACTTCTTCCTTTTACAAAAATACTGGCGTCCGCTCCTTTTTCAATAAGCGCCAACCGCTCCTTGTTCCGTGTAGAAAAGTAAAGATAAAATACACCGAATATGGTTCCGAATATTAATGCGATTACTACTGCTTCCATAATAATGATTGTTTTTTAATTGATTTAAATTTGATTCATAGGGTAGGACGACCACTTTTATAAACAGGTTACAGGAAATTCGATTTTTTTTTTCATACATTATTGTAACCTAAAGGTCAAATGAGACGTCTTATAGCCAGCAATGAGCCACAACCAGGACCAAAACAATATAGATAAGGTATTATCCGGGGATACCCACGCTTTTGAAATATTGATAGAGCGTTATAAACATATGGTTTTTACTCTGGCCCTAAAAATGGTCAGGAGAAAGGAAGATGCAGAGGAAGTGGCACAAGACGTTTTTTTAAAAGCTTTTACAGCCTTGAAAACGTATAAGGGAGAAGCTAAATTCTCTACCTGGCTGTATAAAATAGCATATTACAGAAGTCTGGACTATCTAAAGAAGAACAAAAGACAGCTTAGGACTGCGCCAATAGACATTTCAGAAGAATACAGCATAGCGGCCCTGGAGGATACAATGGACGAGCTGGAAACTTCTGAGCGGATTCAAATGATAAAGGAAGCCCTGGAAGAATTGGCAGCAGATGACAGCTTAATAATTACACTGTATTATTTTGAAGAGTTATCTTTAAAAGAAATAGCCAAGGTTATGGACCTGACACCAAATAATGTGAAAGTGAAATTGTTTAGAAGCAGATCAAAACTGGCGGCAGTATTAAGAAAAAGGGCAGAACCCGAAATGATAAGGGAATATGGAAGCAAATAATAAAGAAAAATTGGACGGTTTAATACGGAAATCAGTGAAAGAAGCTGGCCTTGAAAGTCCTTCAGTGGATTTTACAAAAAACCTTATGACTAAAATTAAGGTGGCTTCCAAGCAGGAATCGGTTACGGTCTATAAACCATTAATTTCAAAAGTTGGCTGGGGTATTCTGGCAATTATAGTTTTAGCTTTGAGTGTTTTTGCGCTCGATCAAAAATTAGATATCCAATTGGCCTGGTTAGAAAAAATGAATATGGGGGCACTGCCAAAGGTACAGTTATTGGATACCCTGCCTAATTTTGGGCTTTCCAATATATTTTTCTACAGTATTTTAATCTTTGCTGTATTTGCCGTTATTCAATTGGTGTTATTAAAACAACGTTTAGACCGGCAATACGTATAAAGGAATTATAATCAGGCAACTTTTTAAAGTATTGAGAGATACCTCCAGGCCCAGTACATCAAACCAAATTGCAAGGCTATCCGAAGGAATAGGATCCATTGAGGTATTCCGAGGCTTGCTTTTTTTTCAGTAAACATATAAACGTGTACAGGAATAAAGGCAATAAGCATCATTATTATACCGTAAATCGCGAGCCTTGTCAGTGTTGGTATACACAATGCTGCTCCCAAAATAATTTCTGCCACCCCACTCAATATAACCAGGAGTTTATGTTTGGGCAGGTACCTCGGCATAATCCGCAAATAGGCCTTGGGTTTAATAAAATGAAATATGCCGGCAATAATATACATTGCGGCCATAAGGTAAAGATGCCAGGGATACATCATGGGCTAAAGATAAAGCTAATTGTCTAATGCAAAATTAGCAACGCTTGCTGGTAAAATCTCCGGCATTAATTGATAGGTAATAAATCTTTCTCTTTTTTATTTTCCCAGCCACTTCCAATTTACTTCTATATCTTAACGGTCAAACTTCAACCAAAATGACCAAACCAAAAAATGACGAGGGATTAAAACGCGTAGTGGGTATATCCGGATTAGCCCTAAACATCATCAACATAACAGTGGGGGCCGGTATTTTTGCCCTACCGGCAATAGTGGGGGTAGAACTGGGCGCATTCAGTATATTCGCTTATATATTTTGCGGCCTTATGATGGCCGCAATAATGTTGTGTTATGCAGAAATTGGAACTCGCGTTACGCATTCTGGCGGTAGTTATGCTTATGTAGTGGCAGCTTTTGGAGAGTTCGCCGGTTTTATAGTAAACTGGCTGGCCGTATTGGGCTGGAGTATTTTGGGAAGTGCTGCACTGATGAATATTATTGCAGATTCACTTGCCGTAATAATTCCTGTTTTTGCTAATCCGTGGATCCGTGCTTTGTTGTATTTTGTACTTCTTGGTTTTCTGGTATTGACAAACATTCGCGGCGCAAAACAAGGAGTGGCCTTTATTAAGTGGATCACGATAATAAAAATAGTACCGCTTCTGGGGATTATAGTTTTCGGATTCAGTCTGATCAATGCCGAGAACCTCCATTGGGAACATTTGCCATCAATCAATACATTTGGCAACACCACCCTCATTTTATTTTTTGCCTTTGCCGGTTTTGAAACAGCTCTTGGCGCAAGCGGTGAAATAAAGAACCCAAAACGGACTATCCCCTTTGGTATCTTACTTGGCGGTGCAGTGGTGCTTATCATTTATTTACTGCTTCAGACAGTTACTCAGGGAATGTTGGGTATGCAAATGGCCATTTTTAAAGATGCTCCTCTGGCTGCGGTTGCTGAAAAGATTGTTGGGCCAATTGGGGCTACATTGCTTTTGGTAGCAGCTGCAATATCCTGCTTCGGAGCTGTCAGCACAGATGTACTGAATACCCCACGAGTTTTGTATGCCGGCGCTAATGACGGACTTTTTCCTAAATTTTTAGGCAAAATTCATTCAAAGTTTGCTACCCCATTTTGGGCAATTAGTTGTTTTTCGGGATTAATTTTTATTTTTTCAATCTCTGGTGGTTTCCGGCAACTGGCTATAATGGCTAGTGCAGCTATACTCCTAATATACCTGCTGGTTATTGCCGCCACAATCAAACTGAGAAGAAAGGACAAAACAATTTCTGACAAGTCGTTCAAAGTCCCTGGTGGCTTGGTTATTCCTTGTATTGGGATAGCTGCAATCATTTGGCTACTGACCAGTTTAAGTAAGTGGGAAATACTCTCAACAGCCATTTTTATAGCGTTTTTATGTGCTTTGTATATGATAATGAAATGGTCAAAAAATAAGAAGAGATCTTCATAGCACTTATCCTTGTATCCGAGATAATCCAGACTACTATTACAATCTAATAGGTATATTTTTACTTTAAAGTATATATTGAGATGCAATGCGGCCCAATCTTTGCTCGCATTAAATGAAAATATGGGATCTGTTGTAAACCCGGTGGTATTCTTTACCGGATTTGGGTTATTCCGAAAACTGAGACCTACAGTACTTTTTAAGCATTAAAGCTGAATAATAGATGGTCAGCTGGTCGTACCGGGCAGGCTATAAATTTAATAACTAAAAATAATACTATGGATAATTTAGGATGGGTGAAAATTGCAATTATCTGTTTTGCTATCATCATAGCAGGATTCTTTATTGGAAATATGCACAAAACAGGAAAGCAATATGACCGTTATGTAACTGTAAAAGGACTCTCGGAACGGGAGGTAAAGGCAGACCTGGCGGTATGGCCAATAAATATAACCCTAACTGGGAACGACCTGAAGACCCTAAAGGAAAGTATTGAAAACCAAAATGATGCGGTATACGACTTCTTTATCGCCCAGGGCTTTGACAAAAATGACCTGACCAGGGGCAGTACAAATATTAGTGATGGCAGGGCTAATATCTACAATACCGATCAGAGGTATGCAGAGTTCAGGTACTTGGCGAAATCAGATTTTACCGTTAGGACCAATGATATTAATAGGCTTCAGAAAGCACTTTCAGAATCTCTGGAATTAATATCCCAGGGCATTTTAATAGGTTCTAAAAATACCTGGAGACCTATTGAGTATATTTTTACCGGATTAAACGAACTGAAACCACCCATGGTCGAAGAAGCTACCAAAAATGCCCGGGAGGTAGCTGAGAAATTTGCCAGGGACTCCAACGCTGAAGTGGGCAATATCCGCATTGCCAGACAAGGGTTATTCACTATCAATGACAGGGATGAAAACAGTCCGGAAATCAAGATAATTCGCGTTGTGTCCACAATTGATTTTCAATTAGAGGATTAATATACCTTATAAGCCCACTTCCGGGGTTAATTTGCTAAGAAAGCTTAATACAGCCTCAGTCTAAGTTGAATACTGCAGGAGTATCCTCTGTTTTAATTGAAAAAGTTAATCTTCTATCAGATTGATTATCAAATTTTTATGATTTAACTTTAAAGAGATAACCAATTAAAGTTTTATCATGAACAGCCGAAGACATTTTCTAACCTCAATGGCCTTATTAATGGCGTCCAGAGCCATTCCGTCGATTAAACTCCCGTTGAATCCTACAGAAAATAAATTAAAGATAATGATACTCGGGGCCGGCCCTGCGGGTTTAACCACAGCCTATGAATTGCAAACTGCCGGACATGAGGTATCCGTATTTGAGGCCAGGAATAGGGTAGGTGGCAGAATGTATACCTTAAAAGAACCCTTTGATGGTAGTTTGTATGCCGAGGCAGGGGCCTTGTATCTCGTAAGTCATAATCCGGGCTTGGCTTATGCCAGGGAGTTTGGTTTAAAACTAAATAAAATCCCTTTCAGGCAGGAATTGGGTTCTGTAGTCTATGTTAAGAATAAACGCCTGCTGGATAAGGAAGGGCAGGAATTATCATATCCATTTAATTTAGCCGAAGAGGATAGGAACAAAACCATTTCTCAATTGCAGGGTAAATACCACAGAGCCCATGTCTATGGGATGCAAGACCTGAACGAGATGAATGATCGAGGTTTTCCTCAACAGAAATTCCTGCATCTCGATGATATGTCACTGAAAGAATTCTGGAAAAAGAATGGTGCAAATGAGTCCACTGTCCAATTGATGAAATTGAGGTATTATGGTGGTTATGGGGATAAGCTGGAAGAAGTTAGTGCTTTGCAATTATTCAGGGAAGCAGCAGGTTTTCTGGGTACAGAAGCTTCCTACCAGGTTGATGGCGGCAATGACCGCATTTGCAGGGAGCTGGCAAACAGGCTTAAAAATAAAATCCGCTTAAATTCACCTGTACTAAAAATCAGTCAGAATGACAGCTGTGCTTCTTTAATTATAAATGATAATGGTAAAAACAGGGAAGTTAGAGGTGATTATGTGGTAGTGGCTGCACCGCCACAGGTGATGAAATCAATAGATCTTGAAAACGGGATATCAAGTAAAAGGATCAGGGCATTGGATACAATACGGGGTGTGGATGTAACCAGGACCTATATTCAAACAAATAGGAGATTTTGGCTGGAAGAAGGTTTAGATGGTTCGGCAATTACAGACCTGCCTATCCAGAGTATTTATAATGCTACCATTGCTCAGGAATCTACAAAAGGAATTTTAGAATCCATGACGTATGCATCCGGGGCAACATTTTTGGGGAAAATGCCATATAATGAAAGAATCGTGCAGGTAAAAAAATATATGGAAATGGTTTACCCCGAAATGGCACAGGTTTCCGAGAAATATACCTCATATGCCTGGGGCGAAGATCCCTGGTCCCTTGGGGGTCATTCTGCTTTTCAACCAGGACAGATAGGTGAATGCTTTAAGTTGATCTCCAAAAGAGAGGGTCGTATATTCTTTGCAGGTGATACCTACGGTGGAATCCCAGGATACTCGCATGCGGCGTTTGCCTCTGGGCAGCAGGTGGCAAAAGCAATTCATCTTATGGCTAACTAGGGGGGTTGGTCCGCCTGAATTTGAATTACTACTCCGCTGCCACTCAAATCTGGTGTATGTGCATTCGATTGGACGGAAAATATTTATGACTCAGATTAACAACATTTGAAGTAGCTGTTTAAATTAGCTAATATTGTGAATGAACTAAACATATAAAAACATATGTATACAAAAAGAGTTTATCGAATTACTCAGATGGTGAGATGGACACGATTTGAGACTTTACTTTTCTTTGCTATCATTCTTATCTGGGTTGCCATATATTATTTTCTGGATATGAATTGGTTTAGAATACCATGGACGCCCATGGCGTTAATTGGTACAGCAGTTGCCTTTGTAATTGGATTTCAAAACAATGCCGTTTACGGGCGTATTTGGGAGGCACGTAAAATATGGGGCGGCATTGTTAATACCTCCCGTACTTTTGGGGTATTTGTTAAGGATATGATTACGGATGAGCATGCAGACAAGACCGTACCGGAAGACAGCATTAGTGCCGAAGTAAAAGTACTTACGTACAGACATATTGCCTGGATGACGGCATTAAGACATGCCATGAGGATGGGGAAACCCTGGGAAACCACAAGCAAACAAAAAACGAATACAGAATGGGGTGTACTTCCTCCGGAAAAGATGACAACTCTGGAAAATGATCTAGAACCTTACCTATCTCAAAAGGATTTGGAATATGTAATGAATAAGGACAACCATCAGACGGCGTTACTCTATTTACAATCACATCATTTAAGAAAATTGAAGGATAATGGTCTTATCTGGGAGTTTTCGTTTTTAGAACTCGAAGGAATTATCCAGGAACTCTTTACATTACAGGGACAAACAGAAAGAATCAAAAATTTTCCCTACCCCAGGCAGTATGCTACACTGAACCATTACTTTATGTGGTTGCTACTTTTATTATTGCCCATAGCAATGGTTCCCCAATTTATTGATATTGGAAGTGGCATTACCGAGAACTACCCGGTTATAGGTGACCTATTTAGCTTGCTTGTAATCCCAATCTATATTGCGGTGGCCTGGATATTTCATACCATGGAACGGATTGGCAGAACTGGCGAAAACCCTTTTGAAGGCACCGCTAATGACGTCCCAATCTCCACTATAGCACGCGGAATAGAAATAGACCTGAGACAGAACCTGGGTGAAGACAAAACCGAGATTCCTGTTCAATTTCCCGCAGATCATGGGGTACAATTTTAATGTCATTTAAGAAAAGTCAAATTTATATATCAATATGAAGAATTTTTTAAGCATCGCATTTATTGCATTGTTAATGGGTTGTCAAACCGGGTCTAAGGAAGCGGAATTGGCAGAAGTAAGTCAGGCAACTATTGGAAAGCACATAGAACAACTTGCGTCCGATGATTTTCTGGGGAGAAAACCATTTACTGAAGGAGAAGTAAAAACAGTTAATTATCTGGAAGCGGAATTTTCAAAACTTAGCCTTTTACCGGGAAATGGAGAGCACTTTTTTCAGGAAGTGCCCATGGTGGAAATTACTGGAACTCCTTCCGAAAAAATGGAGTTCACAAGCGACAATCAGAATTTTGAACTCGCATATTTCGAAGATTTTGTGGTCACTACAAAAAAAGCAGCCCCGGAAGTAGCACTTAAGGCATCCGAACTTGTTTTTGCCGGTTATGGCATCGTCGCCCCGGAATACGACTGGAATGATTATGAGGGGATAGACTGGAAGGGAAAAACTGCTGTGGTTTTGGTGAATGACCCGGGCTTCAATTCGGGAGATTCCACACTTTTTAAAGGAAATGAAATGACCTATTACGGCCGCTGGACGTACAAATACGAAGAGGCAGCAAGGCAGGGAGCCGCCGGAGTCCTGATAATTCATGATACGGAACCTGCGTCCTACGGATGGAACGTTGTGCAATCTGGCTGGAGCGGTTCAAAATTGAGTCTGGAGAGCGATATACCCGTTGTAGATGTTCAGGGATGGATTAGTAATGAAAGCGCAAATAAGCTATTCGAAGCAGCGGCTATCGAAAATAAGAATTACCAGGAAATTGCAAAAAATAAGAACTTCTCACCAATACCCCTGGGTTTTACCACTTCGGTAAAAATCACGAATACTATTAAACGCGACCGTTCTAAAAACGTAGTTGCGCTCTTACCGGGAACGGATCTTAAAGATGAATACATTATTTACTCTGCACATTGGGATCATTTTGGGGTCGGAAGGACTATTAACAATGATTCCATTTATAATGGTGCCGTGGATAACGCCTCGGGTACTGCCTGTTTATTGGCCTTAGCGGAGGCTTTTAAAAATTCTCCGCCCCAGAGGCGCTCTATTGTATTAATTGCTGTTACCGCTGAAGAACAAGGCCTGTTAGGTTCCGCTTTCTATGCGGAAAATCCTATATATAGTCCTGAAAAATCTGTGGCGAATATTAATTTGGATGCATTTTACAGCCCCGGCCCTATGAAAGATTTAACAATAACAGGATTCGGGCAATCCGAAATGGACGAATATGCAAAAGAAGCGGCGGAAAAACAGGGGCGATATATTATCCCCGATCCGGAATCCGAAAAGGGGTACTTCTACCGATCAGATCATTTTAATTTTGCCAAAATTGGCATCCCTGCCCTTTATGCCAGTGGTTCGTATGAAGGCTTTGAGAAAAGTGTTGCAGAAATTAAACAACTGAATGACCAGTACCGGGCCACCGCCTACCATCAACCATCAGACGAATATGATGAGATTACAACGGAGTTAAGCGGCATACGACAGGATGCCCAGTTACTTTTTGAAGTAGGCTATAAATTGGCCAACGAGGAATATTTTCCAAAATGGTATGATACGAGTGAGTTTAAGGCCGCCAGGGAATAAATTTTAAAGGATTTAGCGGATTTTGTCCGACTGAATTTAAAAATTGATCATTGAAAACCGATTTGACAATTATTTATAGAAGGTCATTAGCGAATATCTTTTGGCCTTCAATACTACGCCCTAAATTGCTAATAACTGGTTTCATCATAATGTTATTATGCTCTTTCTCATGTAAAGAAGACAGAGCTGATAGCCTCAGCGGTACAGCTAACACAGAAATTAAATTTAATGCCGTAAAATGGAGGGTGAAGAAAGACAAGGACTACCCTTACCGCGATCATATGGTTAACGATCTCTTATACAATGACAGCCTGAGAAAGCTGAATAAAAATGAAATTCTAAGCCTGCTTGGGGAGCCAGACAGATTTACCGAAGGTCATTTATACTATATGATAAGGCAGAGAAGAATCGGATTTTGGCCTTTACATACTAAAACTCTGGTAGTCAAATTTTCTGGTAATAGTACATTGGAATGGATTAAGATTCACGAATAAGAGAGGTCTTTTTATGAGAAATTTAACCGTTTGAAGTGTTTAACACTTGGCATCACAAGCTATAATCTTTAATTTTAAAAAATGCAGAAACATGCTGCAACTTCTTATTTAAATTCCGAGATGAACAAATAAAGTAAATGTTATGAAAATTAAATTATTGCTTATTTGCACGTTGATATTCAGTTCCTGTGCAAGGACCGGTATTGCTGAAAGCGTATGGATTGATAAGGAGCACGAAAAAATGGTCATCAACATTGAAAAAGAAAAGGGAAAGTTTTGGCTCAGATACTTTAACCAACCTATGGAGATTGTTGAAGAAGGAGCGGATACCTATGTTCTAATGAGGGATCAGGAAATACCATTGACAATTGATATGATGGGAGAACTTCTTGTTTTTAATAAAGTGGAGTTTATTCCATTATCCAAAAGTATGAAGGACCAATTTACAGGAAGGTGGAAGAATGCAATAGGGGATACCATTTTTCTGGTGCAAATAGATGAAAATCGAGATCTGACATGGGATATCATCAAAGGGTCCGAAAAGCCCATCCGATTTTGGCCTAAACCAACAGCATCCGGCTTCCATTTTACTTATGGTGAAGAATTACTGTCATTTGCATTGAAGGATGGTTACATCCAGGATACCAAAGGGGAAAAGTATTTTAAAGTATCCGATATTTAACGAGGACTAGTTAATGTTCATATTATAGTAAGTATTGGCTCCTGTTTAAAAGAATTGCACTTATAGGCCCATGCAATTTGAACACAATAAAAAATTCTTCTTCTCAGCTCCGAGCCTTTCAGAAATAAAAGATTTATTGGATGAAAAGTTCACCATCATTTTTCTTGTTGCTTCAAAGGAAGTTCAAGTAAAAGTCTAATGATGCAACAAAGCGCTGAATTCTTTATATTTAAATTCAGACAATTTTAGATATATTAAAGATGATCAAAATATTTGGTAAAGTTCGTCAAAAGTTGCTCTCCGAAAATAGATTCAGCAAGTATCTGCTTTATGCAATTGGTGAAATCATTTTAGTGGTTGTCGGTATCCTAATTGCACTACAAATAAATAATTGGAATGAAGCTGATAAAGAAAGGGCTATTGGGAATGGATATCTGAACAGAATACATTCAGACCTGACCAAAGACACCGTGTATCTACAGGAAAAATTAGCTTTTGCAAAGTCCGAGCAGCAATCATTTATAAAATATTTAAGGTCGATATACGAACAGCAATCCGACGTGGAAGAATTTGTTGAACTAACATCTTCGGTAGGCTGGGATGCCGCTAATTTGGTGTTGGAAGATAAAACATATGTTGAAATTACCAGTTCGGGGAAATTCAGTTTTATTGAAAATGATAAAATCCGGGACCAGATAATGGATTATTACAGAAAATATGCCGCAGCCGATAGCCACATATCTGAAATGAATCAAACCGGAATAGCTATGTTTTCTGCCATTTATAAAAAATTTATCAAGTACTTTGATATCCTACAATTCTTGTTTGACGAGGAACATTTGGAACAAAGTAATGACTGGAAATTTGTCAATAACCCGGATTCTGCTGAATTTAAAGATCTCGAAAGTGTCGCTACCTTCTATTATTATAAACAAACAGTCTTTGAAAATTATTACAGGGAATTAAACCTGGAGGCTTCAAAGCTCATAGCTGCCATTGAAAAAGAGGTTGTTATACCCTCAGATTAATAGGCGAATTAGACAACAAACAACCAATTACTGCCCAAAATAACTGGTCTTATATGCAAGGCCAATCTGTTTTTCCATTAATAAGACCTCGGGCTTGTCTTTTCTTAAACCCACCTGCCAATCATTGTAGATCTCCCATTCATCGTTGGTGTAAACCGGCTGCCCAAATTGATTGATTAATGCCTTTCTAATTCTGTCTTCTTCTCCTTTTCCGCTTAAGATCCATACCACATTTAGTTTATTATCCCCGAAGCGGGCTTCAATTTTTCTTGGAAATCCTAAATAAGGAACCCCAAAACCATTGATCTGAACCTGGGCATTAGGATCGTTGCCATCCAAATCTTCTATCGAGATAAATTTACTATTTGCTTCAATTAGTGGTTTTATTTCTTCCATGGAAGCTCCCATTTTTAAAAATTCCGGGATAATAGTGTTAAGATCATTGGGTTGTTCCCTTATATATGCCGGATCTAAAAAAGGATTTTCCCATGCAAACAAATTCACATGCATGGCTTCATCATTCATTATCCAGGCCATATCCTTACTCTTGTTTAAAAATAATTTATCCTTTGAATAAATGCTGTAGTCCAGATAAGTAGCCGCCGTATCTGTGCGTTTGGATGTAAATGTTGCTATAGCATTACCTTTTGATGCAATATAAGTTAGTTCGTCATCAGCGAAGGTAAACACGGCATTGGCAATTTGTCCGTTCCTGGTTTTAATGTTAGTACAGACCAAATGCACCTCTTTATTTTTTGCTAACGGATAACTGGGAGTATCAAGAGTGATGATTTTTGAAGATTCGGCAATTTTGTCCAATTTGTCAGCAACAATGCTCAAAGGTGCGCCCAGGGAAATATCATTAAACAATTGCTCGGCCTGTGCGCTTAAAAAAAACGGTAAGGAGAGAATAAGGCAGGTAAAATAGTATTTGTTTAAGATCATTATCGATGTTTTTCATGTTTTTTTAAAGATCAATTTTAGAACGAACTGTTACAGTATTTGGCGTTTAATTAAAGAAAATTATTTAACTGTTTCTTCAAAATTATCATTAAGATGGCAGGGATCTATGGCAATTACATATCTTTAACCAATTAGCATTATGGACCATAAAAATCTGCCCTGGTACTACCTCTTCCTACTCATTTTGGCCGGGGAGTCTGTATTTATACTTCCGTTTGTTCTTGCCCGCGTATTCCGTCCTACAGTACTGGAGACCTTTGCGCTCAATAATGTGGAATTGGGGAGTTGTTTCTCTGTATATGGTTTAACCGCCCTACTTTCATATCTGATAGGAGGACCATTAGCCGATAAAGTCGCACCGAGAAAACTGATTGCATTGGCCTTGTGGATGACGGCAGCGGGAGGGCTTATCTATGCCACTTTTCCGAGCTATACTATATTAAAAATACTCTATGGTTATTGGGGCTTTACCACCATTTTTTTATTTTGGGCACCAATGATAAAAGCCACCCGATTCTGGGGCGGTTCTGGCTCCCAGGGTAAAGCTTTCGGATTTTTAGACGGGGGTCGCGGACTGGTAGGGGCGCTTTTCGGGGCAATGGGTGTGCTCATTTTTTCATTATTCGCAACATCTGAAATTGCAGAACTTACTATTGCGGAAAGCAAAGCTGCCTTTAGATATGTGATACTGTTGTCTTCCGGAATAGTAACTCTGGTTGGTATTCTGGTATGGTTATTTATGAAACTGGACGGTAATGCAGAAAAGGAAATCATATTGGAGAAAATCACCCTTTCACAGATTCGGCAGGTGATTAAATTACCTTCGGTTTGGTTATTGATGATCATTATTTTATGTGCCTATGTGGGTTATAAGATCACCGATGTATTTTCTTTATACGCCCAGGATGTAATGCTGTATGATCAGGTACAATCTGCTCAGGTGGGTACTTTTTTGCTATTTATTCGCCCTGTTGTAGGGGTATTTATTGGTATAATGGCAGACAGGTCCCAATCCACAGTTTGGTTACTTATTAGCTTCGTAGTTGCTTCTTTTGGTTCCATTTTGTTCGCAAGCGGGCTGATTACTGTTTCGGCAACTGCCTTGTTTTTTATATCCATTTTAGTGGTGGCATGCGGGGTCTATGCCGCACGTTCGCTCTACTTTGCCGTAATGCATAAGGGGAAAATACCATTGGTGCTCACGGGTACAGCTGTTGGCCTTATTTCGATCATAGGTTATACGCCAGATATTTTTGCAGGACCAGCCATGGGTTATCTACTGGATTCCTCTCCGGGAGCAGCAGGGCATCATCATGTATTCTGGATGTTGGCAGCATTTTCCTTTATTGGTGGTATAGCTTCCTGGTATTATTACCGGCTGTACAGGAAATAACAAATTTTACCATTGTAAAACTTCTCACAGGTCGCTGTAGTTTAGAAAAATCATCTCTTGCCCAACCATGGAAGAATAAGGAAGTTTATACTTTTCTCCCAAACAGGAAACGCTAACAATTTTATAGCACGCCATTCCTATATCTAAACTGACAACTATCAGTTCTGGCGTAAAGAAATATCCATAATTTTAACAAAAACTGTTCACGGCATGATGGAAAAAACAGCCGAATATATTATAACTGAATGCGGGTTTATTATGAAAAACCCTGAATCATTTACAACATAAAACATGAGAAATAAAATAAATATCGCCTGCCTCAATAAAATTGGATTAGTAGTTGCGCTGGGGATTTCTTTATTTTTTATGAGCTGTAATTTCTGTAGTTCACAATACAGTTATCAGCCGCCGGTAAATGTCAATGATGGAATTAAAATAGGTTCCCTGCTACAACTGGGTATGGATAGCGCATTGGTGTCTAAGGCCATCAGAAAGATAAAGTGTGGGGATTTTAATGAGGTGCACTCTATGCTGATTTATAAAGATGATATGCTGGTGTTAGAAGAATATTTTCAAGGACATAAATATCAATGGGATGCACCAAATTATCACGGAGAGTATCTGCAATGGGACAAGGAAATGATACACCCTATTATGTCCTGTGCCAAGAGTTTCACCTCTGCATGTATTGGCATAGCCATTGACAAAGGGTTTATTAAAAGTGCAGATCAAAAAATATTTGACTATCTGCCAGAACATCAGAAATTTAATAATGGAGGGAAGGAAAATATCACCATTGAGCATCTGTTGACAATGACTTCCGGCTTGTCATGGAACGAATGGGATGCTGCACATGGTACTACTGCCAATGACATTGACCGAATTTATTTTGAATGCTCCGATGATCCGATTAAATGTGTTTTAGAAAGAGAACTCCAGCATCCTCCCGGTGAGGTATTCAATTATAATGGGGGTGGAATGATCATGCTTGGAGAAATCCTAAGGAATTCCAGCGGACTGAATATCGATGAGTTTTCGAGAAAATACCTTTTTGGACCTCAGGGGATCGACAATATTCAATGGTTTCAGTACGATAATGGTGCATATGCCTGTGATGGCTCTGTGGAGCTTACCCCAAGGGCCATGTTGAAATTGGGGGTTACGTATTTGAATAACGGCCGTTGGAAAGGTGAAAGGCTACTTCCGGCGGTATGGACTGTCAAAAGTGCTGAAACTTTTAATAAGAATAAAATGATCAATATACCAGGGGAAGATTCGGGGAAAAACGGTTATGGATATTCATGGTGGAATAATGAGCTTAGTCGGAAAGGTGAAAAAATTGACGTATACCGGGCTGGCGGTTGGGGAGGCCAGGCTATTATGGTATTTCCTGAGCTCGAAATGGTAGTCGTCTTTACTGGAGGAAATTACGCAGCTAAATCATCATTATTCAAAATTGTTAAGCGTTACATTTTACCGGCAATTAGATAAAATTCTGCACCTGGCGTTAACTGCTTTATATCATTTTGTCTATACTACATATGCTGTTACATAGGCATTTGTGATCATCAATTGACCAATCCAATAATAAAAATCATTAGATTAGCTTAAATTCACTATTCCGGGCAAAGTTAAGATTCTCTGGCCCTCTGGATGCCGTAGTCCCTCGCAGGTATTCTGTAAATATTTAAAAGAGTAATGATCAGTTTCTTCTGCAGTTTTAGGCGGCTGAACTGCTTGTAAAATAAAACCAACTTAAAACAACCACACATGAAAAATTCAATTTATCTACTGGGACTGGCTTTGTTATTTTGTTCGTGTCAGGATTATAGTGTTGATCAAAACGCCGAAGCAGAGGTGTTGATTGCGCTGTCGGAGGAATGGGCTAAGGAAGCTCTGGCCGGGAATGCCGAGAATGTAATTAGTTATTGGGCAGAAGATGCGATCGTCATGTCTCCTAATGAAGTTGCGATGAAAGGTAAAGCGGCCATAAGGGAAATGGTTGAAGGATCTATGAGTATACCAGGCTTTGAAGTCAATTGGGAACCACAATCAGCCTATGTATCCAAATCCGGGGATTTGGGATACGTTTTGGTCAAGAACTATTTTAAATTTCCAGACAGCCTCGGTAATATTAATACCTTCTATAACAAAGGGGTTGAAATCTGGAAAAAACAAGAGGATGGTAACTGGAAGAATGTAGTGGATATTTACAATGGTGATCCTACTCTGACATCGATCGACTGATCAATACCGATACTGTAATGCAATTTTAAGAGAAACCAGGTTAGGAAATAATTCGGAAAAACCAACCCGTTCGCTTAAAGAGTTAGTCTACCCGATAACGCTATTATCTGCTTAAAGCCGGGTAATTAGTTCGCTATCTTGAAAATCAATTGATAATACCAGAATGTTTATCTTTCAATAACACCAGTTATCAACCATCTAAACAAATTATATATGAAATCAGTAATTATTACAGGTACAAGTAAAGGTATTGGGCTAGAAACTGCCCTTGCATTTGGGAGAGCAGGATATAAGGTTTATGCGACCATGCGCAATCCGACAGCAGCGACCTCCTTTAGAGAAACAATTGAAAAAAATTCCTTACCAATAAACATTTCTGCTATGGATGTGGACTCTGATACCTCTGTTAGCCAAGGAATTGCAACAATTCTTAATGAAAACGGCCCTGTCGATGTCCTCGTAAATAATGCTGGGATAGAACGCCATGGTTCTATAGAGGAATTAGAACTCGCAGATTTCAGGGCAATTATGGAGACCAATTATTTTGGTGTTCTCAGATGCATTAAAGCCATATTACCCACAATGCGTAAAAATCGGAACGGATGCATAATAAATGTTGCTTCAGTTGCCGGCCATATATCTTCTACTCCTCTGGGTGCCTATGCGGCAAGTAAGTTTGCTTTAGAGGCAGTAAGCGAAGCACTGGCACAGGAAGTAAAACCTTTTAATATCAGGGTTGGAATTGTAGAACCCGGTATTATTGATACTCAAATGGCCAGGGATATCAAGATTGGTGGAGATTCTGTTTATCCCCAGGTTAAGCGATTTGGAGGTCTTTTTTCGGCCTCGCTAGAAACCCCTACTTCTCCTTCGCTCGTGGCGGAAAAGATTTTGGAAATTGCAGATAATAATATCTGGCAATTGAGGCATCCTGTTGGACCAGATGCTTCGCCATTTCTGGAATGGCGTGCATCAATGACCGATGAGCAATGGGTAGACTGGAATGCCGCCAGTGACGAAGAATGGTATGCTGCGGTGGAAGGTGATTTTGGATTGAACGCCAGACCAAGTTAAAATTTTTAATAAGTTAAATAGCCTTCCACAGTTAAGGAAAGCTATATTTTTACTTAAACAAAAAAGTAAAATGACTTTAGAGGATTTAGGATACGATGATACTCTTGAGAAGTACAAAACTCAGCAAAACCTGGATGTTTTCGAAGTTGGCCGGGTAATTTTAGAACACAAAGAGCGCTATGTAATCAGGACAGCGGAAAATGAATTTGATGCCGAACTTTTAGGGAATTTAAGGTTTACTGCTGAAAGTCGCTCTGATTTTCCTGCTGTAGGCGATTGGGTTGCATTTTCAGAATATGACGATGGCAAGGGTCTTATTCATGCCATTTATCCGAGAGTATCTGTTATTGAGCGTCAGGCGGCCGGTACATCAGGACAGATACAGATTATTGCCACAAATGTTGATTATGGATTAATAGTGCAGGCGGTCGACAGGGATTTTAACCTGAATAGGTTAGAAAGGTATTTAACCATTTGCTATGCTTCGGATGTTATTCCAGTAATTGTACTAAGTAAAACGGACCTGGTAAATACCGATGAACTGCAGCTACTCAGAAGCCGGATCAGCGAAAGAATTCCAGAAATTCAACTACTTACGGTAAACAATCAGAAGAAGGGGTACATAGCAGTGGAAGCACTTATCGAGAAGGGGAAAACCTATTGTCTGCTAGGGTCATCAGGGGTTGGAAAATCGACCCTTATAAATATACTTTCTGGTGATCAGCATATGAAAACCGGTGAAATCAGCAGCAGCGTTAATAAAGGAAAACATATTACAAGTCATCGCGAACTCATAGTTTTAAAGAAAGGCGGCATCTTAATTGATAACCCGGGGATGCGGGAAGTCGGAATTGCCGATAGTACCGCTGGTCTGGAAACAACATTTGAAGCTATTTTGTCTTTTGCAGCACATTGTCGTTTTAATGATTGTACCCACCAGCATGAAACAGGCTGTGCAATATTAGAAGCATTGGAGAATGGTGATATTGACCCTGAATCCTACGCTAATTTTCAGAAAATGGAAAAGGAAAAGGCGCATTTTGCATCGGATGCAATTGCACGTAAAAAGAAAGAAAAATATTGGGGAAAAATTATTAAAGATGTCCAGAAACAAAGAAAGAAAGACAAGTATTGAATGTTGTGTTCCAAGCCCTTATTTTTAAAAATATAGTATCACTTATTAGTAAAATCACCATATATGAATTTTAGAATCTGGTTAATAGCAGTCATATGTACTGCAATGCCTCTTAGTGCGCAATTGAGCAACTCCCAAATTAAAGCAATAGATAGTTTGTTTGCAGATTGGAATGTTCCGGATAAACCTGGCGGTGCCGTAGGGGTTATTCTGAATGGGGAAACTGTATTTTCAAAGGCTTATGGACAGGCGAGCCTGGAGTATCAAATCCTTAATAGCCCGGGAACCATTTTTAATACAGGCTCGGTTTCGAAGCAATTTACAGCGATGGGGATAGTGTTGTTAGATCAGCGAGGTAAAATTTCTGTGGATGATGATATCAGAAAGTACCTGCCCGAAATCCCCGAATTTGACCATAAGATTACCATCAGGCATATGCTTCATCATACCAGCGGACTAAGAAGCCTTCATGCCATGTTAGAATTGGCAGGTTGGAGGGGAGATGATTCCAGGACCAATGAAGATCTGAACAGGTTTATGAAACAACAAAAAGATCTGAATTTTAAACCCGGAGATGAATACACCTATTGCAATACAGGATATATGCTTATGGTTAATATCATTGAAAAAGTTACTGGAGAAAAGTTTCCAAATTGGATGAACGAGAACATTTTTGAACCCTTGGGAATGACAGACACTTATGTGGAAGATAACTATAGGCGGGTAGTGCAAAAAAATGCCACATCCTACTACCACAACAGTCAAAATGAGTATGAAAGGGCAGTAGAATATTGGGGGTATGTAGGTTCGGGGAACATGCATTCAACAACTGCGGATTTATTGAAATGGCTGAAGAACTTTTACGCCCCTGGGAATAATTGGGAGGATGCCTTTAAGAGATTACAAACCCTGGATCAGTTTAATGATGGCACTCATAATGATTATGCCTTTGGGGTTGTTGTCGAAAAACATCTTGGTCATGACAAAATACAGCACGGAGGAGCCATAGGCGGTTTCCGGGCATATGTCAGTGTATATCCCAGGGCAAAACTCGGTATTGCCATTTTGGCAAATTTTCCTACTAATACGGGCGCAAAGTCGAATGAAATTGCGGAACTCATATTAGAAAATTCAGAGAAGGAGAATCTTGAAAGTACAATGCAGGTAAAATCGGACTTCCAAATAAAACTTTCCAGGGAAGAACTTAAGAAATATGAAGCTTCCTATTGGAACGAAAAAGAAAATTATGCCAGAAAGATATATTTCAAAAATGATACGCTGAGATATTATCGGTCAGAAAATAGTGAAAACCCGATTGTCCCTATCGGAAAAGATGAGTTTAAAATGTTAGGTGTCTCTGCAGATCTCAAGATTAAGTTCCAAATTGAAGGAGAGGAAAAGACGATGTTGGTAGCTGTAAATGAAGCCCCACCCTCTTTGTTTCATAGTTTCAACTTAACAGATCAATCAGAGACCAGTTTGGAAGCGTATAGTGGCAAATTTTATAGTCCGGAATTAGAGACAACCTACGATATATACACCAGAGCAGACACACTTTATTTCCATCATGCGCGTCATGGAGACCATAAAATGAAAATGATAAAGAAAGACGTGATCGAGGGGGATTGGCCTTTGCTCATAGTAAAATATCAACGGGATGAAAATGGAAATATAAGCGGGGTTCTGGTCTCTAATGGAAGAGTCAGGAATCTATGGTTTGAAAAAGTAAATAAATAGCTGCCTTCACAAATCAATGGAGCAGGTAAACAAAGGAGATTTAGAATTGGATGTCGCCCGAAATGAATTGTTTAAAGTTAATTGTAGATTACTTGGGCATTTTAGAGCATTAAAAAACCGCCATTAATACTAATGGCGGTTTTACATTATAATAATCTAACTTTTTATCACTTCACCATCTCATAACTTCGCTGAATAAATCTTGTAAGTTCTTCTCCTTTAAGGAGGCCTTTCGATAATCTTGCGAGGTCTATTGACTGATTAATTAGTCGCTCTCTTTTCTTGGCGGTTCGCGTATTGAGAATCTCCCCAACCAATTCGTGATTGGTATTAACAATGATATTATACATTTCTGGCATATTTCCCATTCCAAACATACCGCCACCTCCACCGGTTTGCTGCATTTCTTTCATTCGGCGCATAAATTCCGGTTCTGTGATTATAAACGGAGAAGCATTACTATCCATAGCTTCGAGCTGAATGGTATAATTTTTAGTCTCTATCACTTCCTCCAGATTAGCCTTTAGCTTATCTTTCTCTTCATCGGACAACTTACTGATCTGTGTATCATCTTTCTTTATCAGATTATCTATATGATCCGCATCTACTCTGGCGAACGAAAGTTTTTCCTTGGAAGTTTCGAGTTTTTGCATCAGGTGAGGCACAATTGGAGAATCCATAAGGAGCACTTCATACCCCTTGGCCTTTGCTGCTTCTATATAACTGTGCTGTGCCTCTTTATCTGAGGCATAGAGTACAACTAACTTCTCATCTTTGTCTGTCTGGTTGTCTTTTATTTTCTCCTGTAGTTCTTCAAAAGTATAGTAGCTGCCATTTACTGTAGGATAAAGTGCAAATTTGTCAGCTTTTTCGAAGAATTTATCCTCTGACAACATCCCGTATTCTATTACAATTTTAATATCGTTCCACTTTTGTTCAAAATCCTCTCTGTTCTTTTTAAAAATCGAATTGAGTTTATCTGCAACTTTCCTCGATATATAAGAAGAGATCTTTTTTACTGCCCCGTCTGCCTGAAGATATGACCGGGATACATTTAACGGAATATCAGGTGAGTCTATAACCCCTCGCAACATTGTCAGGAATTCCGGGACTATACCTTCAACATTGTCAGTAACAAAAACCTGATTCTGATACAACTGAATTCGGTCTTTCTGAATATTAAGGTCGTTCGTCAGTTTAGGAAAATACAGAATCCCTGTTAGGTTAAACGGATAGTCCACATTTAAATGAATATTGAAAAGCGGCTCTTCAAATTGCATTGGATATAACTCCCTGTAGAAATCTTTATAATCCGCTTCTTTCAGTTTGGCAGGCTGCTTGGTCCATGCCGGGTTAGGATTATTAATGATATTGTCCACCTCTTCAGTTGGTGCCGGATCTTCCTCCTTAGCCCCTTCTGGTTTTGGAAGTGTTTCTTCACGGGTACCAAACTTAATTGGAATGGGCATAAATTTATTGTACTTACGCAACAATTCCCCAATCCTGTTCTCTTCCAGAAATTCGGTAGAATCTTCGGCTATATGCAAAACTATTTCGGTACCCTGTGTTTCTTTTTTGCCTTTTTTTATGGTAAATTTTGGAGAACCGTCGCAAGACCAGTGTACGGCAGGTTCGTCTTTATAACTTTTCGTTATTATGTCAACCTTATCCGCTACCATGAAGGCAGAATAAAATCCAAGCCCAAAATGGCCAATAATGCCGGCATCTTTACCGGCGTCTTTATATTTATCCAGGAACTCTTCGGCACCAGAAAAAGCTACCTCATTGATATACTTTTTCACTTCTTCTTCAGTCATCCCGATACCTTGATCCAGGATATGTATTTTCTTTCCTTCCTTGTCTACCTTCACCTCAATCATGGGATCGTCATATGCAACCTTGGCATCTCCAACGCTGGTCAGATGTTTTAATTTTAGTGTAGCATCTGTCGCATTGGAAATTAACTCTCTTAAGAAGATCTCATGATCGCTATAAAGGAATTTTTTTATTAGGGGAAATATGTTCTCAACGGAAACATTAATCTTGCCTGTGGCCATACTTCTAATTTTAGATTGTTAGTAATGCCATAGGCATGGCAAAAAAAATACCAGCATTGATTTAAATGACAAACTGACACCTCTTTTTTATTTAAACTAAAGTTTAACAAAACTTTTTGTTTAAGAAATTACATAAATAGTTAAACATTATTTATATTTGTCATGTGACTAAAAGAACTGATTGCTACGAAAAAGAATTTTGATTCTGAGAATCAGTTTGTTTATTAATTGGTTAGGTTGTTTAAAAGCGCACTTCATTAGGAGGTGCGCTTTTTTGTTTGGTATAGCAGCATCCGATTTTCCAAATGTCAGGCGTTAAATTATAAGCTGAGTTGCCCTAAATGACACCCCTTTAGGCGCAAACTTTTCCCAAAATTGTAGGCTAACTTTCCATTTATAGTTACATTTATTTTCTATTGATGGAAATATCAAAAAATATATTCACCGTCGACCTAAACAACCCTCACTATGTACAATTCTAAAATTACAGGCTTAGGCTACTTTGTCCCGGATAATGTTGTTACCAATGATACGCTTTCGCAACTAATGGACACTAATGATGAATGGATTCAGGAACGTACAGGCATTAAAGAGAGAAGACATGTTGTGCAGGGTGAGGATACCACCACTACCATGGGCGTAAAGGCAGCGAAAATAGCCATAGAACGTGCCGGAATAGATAAGGATGATATAGAGTTTATTGTTTTTGCTACCCTGAGCCCGGATTATTATTTTCCCGGCCCGGGTGTCCTGGTACAGCGAGATCTTGGTCTCAAAACTATTGGTGCCGTTGATATAAGAAATCAATGTTCGGGATTTGTCTATGCCATTTCTCTGGCAGACCAATATATTAAAAGCGGAATGTATAAGAACATACTCGTTATCGGTTCGGAATTACATTCTGGAGGTCTTGACATGACGACCAGGGGTAGGGGAGTTTCGGTTATTTTCGGAGATGGTGCCGGCGCTGCTGTCTTAAGCAGGGAAGAAGACAATACCAAGGGAATCTTGTCCACACATTTACATTCTGAAGGGCAGCATGCCGAAGAGTTATCGCTTATTGCTCCGGGGATGGGTAAGAGATGGGTTACAGACATTATAGCCGACAACGATCCCAATGACGAATCTTACTTTCCTTATATGAATGGGCAATTCGTTTTTAAAAATGCTGTAGTCAGATTTAGTGAAGTAATTATGGAAGGTCTCGGAGCAAATAATCTGCAAGCTCAGGACATAGATCTCCTGGTCCCGCATCAGGCCAATCTGCGTATTTCACAATTTGTACAAAGAAAATTCGGACTCAGCGATGATCAGGTATTTAACAACATTATGAAATATGGTAATACTACTGCGGCCTCAATTCCAATTGCTCTCACAGAAGCCTGGGAAGAGGGTAAAGTAAAAGAGGGAGATCTTGTTGTTTTAGCCGCTTTCGGTAGCGGTTTCACCTGGGGAAGTGTAATAATCAGATGGTAATTTTTTAAAGGAGAAGCAGATGGGAAAGCGACTTAAAAAATTAACCCCGCGCCTAATCGATTTTATTTCTGATCAAAAGATGTTTTTTGTGGCAACTGCAATGGCAGACGGGAATATTAACCTCTCGCCCAAAGGTATGGATTCCTTTAAAGTAGTTGAGGAGAATAAGGTATTATGGTTGAATCTAACAGGAAGTGGAAATGAAACTGCCGCTCACTTAAAGTACTCTGACAGGATGACCATTATGTTCTGCGCATTTGATGGTCCGCCTTCAATCCTTCGTTTATATGGAAACGCAAAAGTATTTCATAAAAGAGATCCGGCCTGGGAATCATATTTAGCCTTGTTCAATGAGTATTCCGGGAGCAGGCAGCTCATTGAAATGGAAATTGAGCTGGTGCAGATTTCATGTGGATTCGGGGTGCCATTCATGGACTATAAAGGAGAAAGAGACCTGCTGGGACCCTGGGCCGACGAGAAGGGCGAAGATGGCCTGAAAGCATATATGGAACAAAAAAACTCCAAAAGTCTGGACGGACACCCTACGAGTATTTTCGAATAAAATTGTATTTATAAAAAACCCTGACGTATTCGTCAGGGTTTTCCTTGTTGAACAGCCAAACAGGAGTAAACCAACCAATGCCCCTGAGTTGCCATGTCAACACAACTATAAAATTCCGCCTCCCCCTTGTTTGGTGTTATCGTCCCTTCTTTTCCTTTGTGCAGCCCTATTTTTACCGCTACCGAATCTATAAGAGATTCCGGCGTATACATTCTGACTTTCCCAATTAAAACGGCCGGTTTGTAAAAAGGGCCTGTCCCCTTCAAAGGCAAACCGCATGGTGTTGAAGACATCGTTGTAATTAAGGCTGAAAGTCCCTTTTCCCTGAGCAAAGCTGTAACGGGCACCCAGATTGACAAAATACATGGGTTCCATTTCAAACTGAAGATTTTGACGACTACCCCGATAGAATCCGAACAATTGGAAAGTAATTTTCTTTCCGGCCTTAAAACTGTTATTCATTCTTAGATTCCATGCAGTATTATCCACGGATATCTCTTCTGAGATAATGTCGTCTTCGGTTGCCGTAAGATTGTTTGTTTCCAGGCTTTCTGTAATGCCCCTTTGGGTTTGAGAATAAAGATCAAAACTTCCGTTAATGCTCCACCATTTATTGGGCCGGTAGGTTGTTGAAAACTCTACGCCATATGCAGAGGTATTGTCAAAATTATCGTGGGTGAGAATTATTTTGTTCAAATCCAGTCTGTCTACATATATGGCCCTGTTAATTTCGTCTTTAATCCTGCGATAGAAAACTCCTGTGGTAATACTTCCTTGTTCGAACCTTCTGGTATAGTTTATCTCATAAGAATTAGTGAATTGGGGAACAAGACTCGGGTTACCAAAGGATGATATTAATGGTGTAGCCCATTCTCGTATGGGGTTAACCTGAGTAAGCCCCGGCCGATCTACACGCCGACTCACACTAAGTTGCAATTGATTCTTCTCACTTGGCGAATACGTAATAAAAGCCGAGGGGTATAATTGTGTATACTTATCTGTAAAAGCCCTGACGTTATTTGTGTCTGCTTTAACCTCTACATCTTCGACCCTAAGTCCTAACTGGTAAGACCATTTATTGTAATTCTGGCCAAAGGTGGCATAGGCAGAATATATATCCATCCCATATACAAAGTCGGTATCCCTGGTTGGTTCAAGATTCCCGCCAGGTGTAACAGATAGGCCGGTAGAGGAATAATCAACATCCGTTTCAAAAAGTCGGGCTTCCAGACCAACTTCTAATTTAGAGATAGAGTCCAGCGGATTTACATAGTCGAGATTGACTATAGTTTGATCCCTTTTAGTATTGACAAAATCCTTGTAATCAGGAAATATGGTAGCTCCGGTTGAACTAAAATCCGCAATTTCGTCATCCTTGAATTTATTGTAATCTACTTCCAGTTCAATGTTATGGCCTTCTTTATTGAAGTTGAGCTTATAATCAAAATTATACTGTTGGCTATGATTGTCATTTGTATTGCCAAATAGCTGCGAAGTGTTAAGCACAGCATCGTTGTTGTAAATCACATCAGTATTACCAATTCCTTTGCCATCAAAGATATTTTGATTGGTAAAGAAAGAAATCGTGTTTTTATCATCTAAATAGAAATCTATTCCGGCTTTGTATAAATAAGACTTGTTGTTGTTTAAAAAGTCGAATAATTGTTGTGAATTTTGGTCCACCCGGAAAATCTGACCATCATTTACGTACTTCCCAACGTTGGTCCCTACATTGCCGTATAGATTTATTTTACCATTGCGGTAATTTAGGTCGACAGAGTTATTGAATTTAGCTTCGACCCCTACTGTAAGTCCCGTAGTAATACTACCGTTAAAACCAATATTGGCATTTTTGTGAAGTACAATATTGATTATTCCACTCATTCCCTCCGGATTGTATTTGGCTGAAGGGTTGGTAATCAGTTCAATAGACTTAATTGAAGTAGACGGGATTTGACGTAACAATTGGGCCACGGGTACATTAGACAATTTTCCGTCTACCATTACCCGTACATTAGAATTTCCTCTAAGTGTTAAATCACCCGTTTGGGAATCTACATTAACAGAAGGAATATTGTTCATTATATCCGAGGCTGTTGCCCCGGTGGTTGTCAGATCTTTGCCTACATTGATTACTTTTCGATCTATTTTTTGTTCTATGGTGGTACGCTCGGCTACTACATCAACTCCTGAGAGTTCTTCGGCTTCTTCTTCCAGAACGATAACCCCCAGGTTTATTTTTTTACTATCTTTTGCTATAGAAATGGTTTGTGAATGTGTTTTATACCCAATAAATTGTACTTCAAACCTAAAGCTGCCTTCCGGCAGTTTTTTTATTTCAAAATTTCCATCGTCCTTAGTAATTCCTCCCGTTATAGTGCTGTTATCAACCGGATTTAATATAACAATGGCAGCATAGGCCACCGGTTGCTGCATCGTTTTGTCTATTACCCGACCACTGACAGATCCGTTCCTAAGATCTGAGGGATCAGGATCACTGGGGAACACAGCAGTACTTATGAGTAGCGCAAAAAGCAAGCATACTTTTCTCATTACTGTTCGTTTATTGATTGATTGATGTTACTTAGTTGACGATGATTAGCCTAATATGTTACCCTAAATACTTGCTTTTAACATACTTTAACAGCAATATTTAATACATATGCCTGAACACCAGGAAATTGCTGCTTCGACATAACTTGAATTTGTATTTTTGTCTTAAAGTAAAAGTTTTAAATGGGAATTATATACAACCCTTTAAAAAATCAAAACCCCGACGCGGACGTCGGGGTTTCTTTCATTGATAAGCTATACTAAACACTAACCATTAACTATAAAAATATAGCGAAATCAATGACTTTATTTATAATTGTCTTACCAAAAGACGAATTGTTTCATTTAACGTTACAGTAATTAACACACTTTAACACCGTATTTGGTTATGAAAAAAACGCTAGTTTTCGGCGCATCCCAAAAATCAAATCGTTACAGTAATCTCACCATCCAGAAATTGAAGGCGAATGACATAGAAACTGTAGCTTATGGTCAAAAATCAGGGGAAGTATCCGGGATACAAATAAATACTAATTTAGATGATTTTCATAACATTCATACTATAACTTTGTATATAAATCCAAGCCGCCAGCCTGAATATTACTGGAAAATCGTAAAATTAAGACCTAAACGCGTAATTTTTAATCCGGGTACTGAGAACCCTGAATTTTATGAAATCCTGAAAAAGAGCAATATAGAAGTTGAAGTTGCGTGCAGTCTTGTATTATTAGCTACCGGGCAGTACTAGTCAATAGTATTTAAAAAATCGAATAATAAAATTCAATTTTTAACAAGAGTATTGCAAATTGTAATATTTATTGTGCGATTTAACTTTCCGAAACCTTCCGTTTTCTTATTAACCACAGTCCGAAAAAAGTGAAAAGCCCGTTTAGAGGAAGTAATTCGTATCCAAAAACATATCCACCAAGAACATCGGATGGAATATTTGCAAGAACTACTATCAATGCTACTGAAATTATGGCTACCAACCAGACGTAGTTGTCTTTCAACGCATAATTGGTAAGTATTCCGAATGCAAAAAGACCCAGAAGAGGACCGTATGTGTAAGATGCTACCGTAAGCAGTCCATCAATAACATTCCTGTCGAGTACATACTTAAAGAGTATAACAACTACAATTAATAAAATACTCATCCAGACATGTGTTTTCTTTCGGATACTTTTTTGCTGTTTTTCAGATTTCCTGTCAATACCCAGAAAGTCTATGCAGAATGAGGTGGTAAGCGACGTTAACGCACTATCAGCACTGCTATAGGCCGCAGCAATCAATCCCAGCATAAACGTAATGCCAACAGTAATACCCAACCCGCTGTTCAAGGCTATTTCCGGGAAGAGAAGATCCGTTTTAGGAGATCCGTCCATTAGTGGTATCCCCACATTGAATTTATCGGCATAGATAAACAGCAATGCGCCCAAAAGCATAAAAATAAAGGTCACTACAACTAAAGATAAACTAAAGGTGACCATATTCTTTTTAGCATCTTTCAGGTTTTTGCAAGTCAGGTTTTTTTGCATCATATCCTGATCTAAACCCGTCATACATATGGTGATGAATATTCCTCCGATAAAGGACTTAAGAAAATGGTTACGGGCAAAAAAGTCATCCGTAAAAATGGTCTTGTTGTATTCTTTAAATTCTTCAGATCCCAGGAAATCACTTAAATTCCAGTCTAAAGATTCCAGAATAAAGTGGATCGATAGCACAACAGATAAAATCATGAATAATGTTTGCAGGGTATCTGTCCAAACAATTGTCTTAATACCTCCCCTGAAAGTATATATCCAGATTAGCAATATGGATAAAGTTACTGTAACTTCGAAAGGTACATTCCAGGAATCAAAAACAAATTGTTGCAAGACTATGGCCACCAGGAACAATCTGAAAGAGGCGCCGAGAACTCTGGAAATAAAAAAGGATATTGCCCCCACTTTATGACTAACAACACCGAATCGCTGACTTAAATATTCGTAAATTGAAGTTAGGTTCCATTTGTAATAAATAGGTAAAAGTACATAAGCGACCACCAGATAACCTACCATATACCCCAGGACCACCTGCATATAGCTGAACTGTGAATCAGCTACCCATCCCGGAACAGAAATAAAGGTTACGCCAGAAAGTGAGGCGCCTATCATTCCAAATGCTACTACGTACCAGGGAGATTGTTTACCGGCTTTAAAAAAATCTGTATTAGAGTCATTTTTCCCGGTAAAATATGAAATCAGTAAAAGCAATAGAAAATAACCACCTATCAATAGTAGTATATGTGAAGCTGTCATAAATCGTAAATTACCCCTGCAAATTACAAAAACAGTTTCATCAAAGGAGGTGCGATAAAAATAAGAGCTTTGATTATTTCTGTATAGCGCTATTTCAAAATATGCCAGGCCGGCCGGTAATTTTATCATTTCTCGTAGAGAATTGAAGGTCTGAGTCATTCTGAATCGGATTTATAACAATCCCGGCCGCATTGGCGCCAATTGGATGAATCTGGAAAAAAATCCCGGATAAAGTCTTTAAAATTGTAATTTTGTGATGAAAACTAAAAGGATGGAATTTTCTTCAAAGCTCTTGGAAAATGCGGTATATGAAATGTCGCAATTGCCTGGAATTGGTAAGCGCACGGCGCTGCGTTTGGTACTTCATTTACTTAAACAACCTAATGAACAAACCAGTAGATTGTCTGAAGCACTTCAAAAATTACGCGGGGAAATTAAATTTTGTCACAATTGTCATAATATCTCTGATGTGGAAGAATGTGAGATTTGCGCCAACCCTAAACGCGATAATAGCCTGGTTTGTGTGGTGGAGGACATAAGGGATGTCATGGCAATTGAAAACACAGGACAGTACAAAGGGTTATACCATGTTTTAGGCGGAAAAATATCGCCAATGGAAGGAGTTGGTCCGCAGGATTTAACTATTAGTTCTTTGGTTAAAAAGGCCAGGGAAGGAGGAATTAAGGAGTTTATTTTCGCTCTTAGTTCTACGATGGAAGGTGATACAACCAATTTTTATATCTATAAGCAACTGGAAGATTTAGGGGTAAAGACATCAACAATTGCCAGAGGTGTTTCGGTGGGGGACGACCTGGAATATACAGATGAGGTAACCCTAGGAAGAAGTATTCTGAACAGGATTCCCTTTGAAGGTTCTTTACGGCTATCCTAAGACAAAACGATACAATAAATTTAAAAATAAGGACGTTTTTTTAGTATTTTTGCAAAATATTATTCAAATCGAGTGCTTTATATAGTAATATGTCAAAGTTTGAATTAAAACTGCCCCAGATGGGCGAGAGTGTTGCCGAGGCCACTTTAACTTCCTGGTTAAAGGAGGTAGGTGATACCATAGAAATGGATGAGGCTGTTTTTGAGATAGCCACAGATAAGGTGGATTCTGAAGTGCCCAGCGAAGTAGAGGGCACCCTGGTTGAACAACTTTTTAATGTGGACGACATTATTAAGGTTGGACAGACTGTGGCAGTTATTGAATTAAACGGACAGGAGGCATCAGAAACTGAAGCATCGGGAACGGCTGTACCGAATATTGATGAGGAAGAAATTACAGCTTCCGTAACTGATGTGGAAAAGACTGTTGAAGTGGCCAAAGAATTGGCCACATCGTCAGACGATACCAGTGAAAATAACTATAAGGATTCGGAACGATTTTATTCGCCTCTGGTAAAAAATATAGCAAAACAGGAAGGTATTTCTCTAAGAGAATTAGATAGTATTAAAGGCTCTGGGAAAGAAGGGCGGGTAACCAAAAATGATATTCTGGCCTATGTTGAAACAGCCGGGACCTCCATAAAGAAAGAGGAACCAATAATCTCAGTGGCTCCGGTTACAGAGACTCCGGTGACCCGAGAAATCCCAAAAGTTAGTTCAGAGGCACATCAGATTTCCAGGGTACAGGCAATTGGTACGGATGAAGTAGTACCCATGACGAGGATGGGTAAATTAGTTGCCCAGCATATGAGTAATAGCGTAGCTACCTCGGCCCATGTGCAAAGCTTTATCGAAGTGGATGTAACCAAAGTGGTGAATTGGCGGAATAAAGTAAAAGATGCTTTTGAAAAGAGGGAAGGGGAGAAGCTTACATTTACTCCAATTTTTATGGAGGCAGTGGCAAAAGCCCTTAAGAATTTTCCAATGATGAATATTTCAGTGGAAGGGGAGACGATAATTAAAAAAAGGAATATCAACATTGGGATGGCGGCAGCCTTGCCCGATGGTAATTTGATTGTTCCGGTGATAAAAAATGCTGACCAATTAAATTTGGTAGGTATGGCCAAGGTGGTTAATGATCTGGCAGGCAGGTCCAGGAATAATGCATTAAAACCAGATGAGGTTATGGATGGCACCTATACAGTGACCAACGTAGGCTCCTTTGGGAGCGTTTTTGGCACCCCAATTATCAATCAGCCTCAGGTCGGTATTATGGCCCTTGGCGCCATTCGGAAAATGCCGGCTGTAATTGAAACCAGCGAAGGAGATTTTATTGGGATTCGCTCCAAGATGTTTCTTTCTCACAGTTACGATCACAGAGTGGTTAACGGGGCTTTGGGTGGTATGTTTGTTAAAGCTGTGGCAGACTATTTAGAAGCCTGGGACCTGAATAGGGAAATTTAAGTTTTCCATTTAAACCTTTAGAATTGATGCCTCAATACGTTGGGGCATTTTTACAGCTGTTTTTTCAGATATGCTCAAAGATTACGATGAAGCTACCGCATTTCATTACAAGGCCTTCAGACCGGCCTTGCACGACCAAATTCTTTCGGAATGTCTCGGAGAAGGTCGCTTTAAAAAGGGACTTGATGTTGGCTGTGGAACAGGGCAATCTTCAATAGCGCTTGCTCCTTATTGTGTTGAAGTTATAGCAATAGAACCAAGTAAAGCTATGCTGGGTAGTGCCATTCCTCATCCCCGGGTAGATTACAGGGGTTTTAATGGTAAAAGTTGGCCATTAATTAATTCAGAAGTTGATGTAGTGACGTTTGCAGGTTCTCTTTATTATGCGAAATCACAGACATTACTTAATGAAATAAGAAGGGTATGCAGGACAACAGCGACAGTCCTGATCTACGATTTTGACATAATGTTGGAGGCAATTCTTAAAGCTATGGATTTCAACAAGCTTTATTCTGCCCTTTCTGTATACGACCATAGGGTAGACCTTTCGGGCCTGGATAGCAGTGATTTTGATCTGCTGCATAAAGAGCAGCAAAGTGCAAAGATAAGTTTAGACGCAAAGCAACTGGCCCATTTAATTTTAGCAGACAAAAGGTATTACCTGTCGTTAATTGATACCCTTGGAAAGAACAATCTTTACCACAATGTTTTTAAGATGTTACTGAAAATATCCGATAAGCAGAAGTTTGAGGTTCCCGCAAAACTGTATTTCACACAGTATGCTTACGTAAAAAAATAATCACTTTTAAATAATTTTATTAATCATTAATTAAAGTTGTATGAAGACCTATCTTTGTGAAAATTGCAAAATTTGCATAAAATGCATTTAGAACTTACAAAACCCATTTGCTTTTTCGATCTCGAAACTACAGGCACCAATGTCGCGAAGGATCGTATTGTTGAGATTTCAATTTTGAAGGTCTTTCCCAATGGCAATAAAGAAGGTAAAACATGGTTAGTGAACCCCGAAATAGATATTCCTGCTGAAGTAATTGCTATTCATGGTATTTCGAATGAAAAAGTCGCGAATGAACCTACCTTTAAAACCTTGTCTAAGGAAATTTATAATATGATAAAAGACTGTGACCTGGGTGGGTTTAATTCGGACCGATTTGATATTCCATTACTTGCGGAAGAAATGTTGCGGGCAGAAGTGGATTTTGATATGAAAAATATGGTTTCAATAGATGTGCAGACAATTTTCCACAAGATGGAAAAGCGAACGCTCGAAGCGGCATATAAATTCTATTGTAATAAAGAGCTGAAAGACGCCCATAGTGCCGAAGCAGATACTATCGCCACCTATGAGGTGTTGTTGTCACAATTAGAGCGGTATCCCGAACTTGAGAATAATGTTAAAAAACTCGCCGAATTTTCCAGGAGAAAGCAGAGCGCGGATTTTGCCGGTTTCATTGTTCTGGATGATAATGAAGAAGAAATATTCTCTTTCGGAAAACACAAGGGAAAAAAAGTAGCGGAAGTACTAGAAAATGAGCCAGGTTATTTTGGTTGGATACTCAATGCAGATTTTCCTTTGTATACCAAGAAGGTTTTAACACAGATTAAACTCAAAAAGCTGAACAATAAACTCGATTAACAATAAACACGAGATCTTTTTTGATTATCCAGTGGATGATTAAAAAAGGCTGCGGGTTGATGCGGCTGGCTTTAGTAAACAGTAAATAGTGAACAGTAAACAGTTATCAATTAACAATAAACAATTAGGTATTAATTGTAACAGGTATTTACTAACATTTCCAGAATGAAGATAATCTGTATAGGCCGGAACTATGTTGATCATATTGAAGAACTGAAGAATGAACGGCCGGTAGATCCCGTTGTTTTTATTAAGCCAGATTCCGCTGTATTGCCTAAAGAGCAAGACTTTTATATACCAAATTTTTCCACGGACATACATTATGAAGTGGAAGTGCTGGTAAAAATAAAGAAGGTTGGGAAGCATATAGATGCCAAATTTGCAGCAAATTATTATGATGAAATTGGCCTTGGAATTGATTTTACCGCAAGGGATTTACAGAACAAATTGAAAGAGAAAGGTCTTCCATGGGAAAAGGCAAAAGGTTTTGATGGTGCTGCTGTAATAGGGAAGTGGTATCCTAAATCGGACTTCAAAAATGTGGACGATTTAAATTTTTCACTCCTTAAAAATGACGAACTCGTACAGCGCGGTAATACGGGTTTAATGCTATGGAAAATTGATGAATTAATATCTTATGTCTCCAGGTTTTTTATGCTTAAGAAGGGGGATGTTATCTTTACAGGGACACCGGCCGGTGTTGGAAGAGTAAGCGCAAATGATTACCTTTCGGGCGTACTAGAGAATGAAGAGGTTTTTTCGGTAAAAATAAAATGAATGATATACAATCTGGATAAATTAAATGAGATGGCTGATGGAGATCAGGATTTTATCAATTCTGTAATTTCTGTATTTCTGGAAGAGGTACCACAGGATCTTGAAAGTCTCGAGGTTGCAATTAGCAGCATGGACTATGAAAATGTATATAAACTGGCCCATAAAATAAAGCCAAACGTAGATTTGTTGGGAATGGAGCAAAGCCGGGCTACAGCCCTGGAAATAGAAACTTTAGGAAAGAGTTCCGAAAACAGCGCAGAAATAGAGCAAAAATTCCCTTTGCTAAAAAAGGATATCCAGCAAGTTATATCGGAACTTAAAAAAGATTTTAGTTTCTAATGTTTGCCGAGATTATCACCATTGGGGATGAGATTCTCATTGGCCAAATTCTTGATACCAATTCCACTTTTATTGCCAAAGAACTCAATAAAATTGGTATATCCATTTATCAAATTACCTCTGTTCAGGATGATAAAGAGCACATACTCACTGCCTTAAGTGATGCCTCTACAAGGGCCTCTATTGTTATTCTAACAGGCGGCCTGGGTCCAACCAAAGACGATATTACAAAACATACTCTGGCCGAATATTTTAATGACACCCTGATCGAAAATGCCGCTGTATTGCAACATGTCCAGGAGTTATTTAAAAAGTATATCAGTACCCCAATTTCGGATGTCAATAGAAGACAGGCACTGGTACCTTCCAGGGCCGAAATTCTTCACAATGCCAATGGTACAGCTCCTGGGATGTGGATTAAAGAAGGCGGTACTGCCTTCATTTCATTACCTGGTGTTCCTTTTGAAATGAAACACCTTATGGAAGACATTGTGCTTCCTAAAATAGCATCAGAATTTGATCGGCCCTATATAGTCCATAGAACACTGCTCACATATGGATTGGGAGAAAGTGCAATAGCCGAGCGTATTGAGGTTTGGGAAGATGCTTTACCTTCCTTTATTAAACTGGCTTATCTGCCCAATTTAGGAAAAGTTAGATTGAGGTTGTCTGCTAAAGGTTGGGACAAAAAGGTACTCGATAAAGCCGTGGATAAGGAAGTAAAACAGCTTTATGAATATATAGGGGATATAATTTTCGGTGAGGAAGAAGAGGGTCCGATTGAATCAGGGGTGGCAAGATTACTTACTGAACGTGGCTTAACCCTGGCGGTTGCCGAAAGTTTTACTGGTGGCAGCATTGCGGAACATATCACTGCCATCCCAGGGGCTTCTGCTTTTTTCAAGGGAAGTGTGGTAAGTTATGCGACTGAGGCTAAAATGAACGTCTTAAAAGTCCCGAAAGATTTGATCGAAACACATTCTGTAGTCAGTGAAGAAGTAGCTATTGCGATGGCAGAAAACGTCAGACAACTAATGAATTCTGATTTTGGGGTGGCAACAACAGGAAATGCCGGCCCAACAAAAGGGGATTCGGATGCAGATATAGGAACAGTATATATAGCTATTGCAAGTTCGGAAAAGGTTTATGCTCAGAAGTTTACTATGGGGAATCACCGTACCAGGATAGTTCAAAAATCAGTAAACAAGGCCTTTGAAATGCTTCAAAAAGAAATTTTAAATTTCTAGAAAAGAATTTTGCACTTCTCTCAAAATGACATAAATTTGCAGCCTGTTTAAAAACAAGTAAAAAGTAGCGCGATGTCAAAAGTTTGTGAACTTACGGGAAAGAAAGCAATGTTTGGAAATAACGTCTCTTTTTCCATCAACAAGACAAGGAGAAGGTTTGATGTAAATCTTTCTAAAAAGCGTTTTTATATTCCTGAAGAAGATCGATGGGTAACGTTGAAAGTATCAACAAGGGCACTCAAGAGTATTAACAAGAAGGGAATTTCTGCCGTTCTTAAGGAGGCCAGAGCAAAAGGCTTAATAAAATAGTCCGAAATAGATTAGTACATTACGATGGCAAAAAAAGGAAATAGAGTACAGGTGATTTTAGAATGTACCGAGCATAAAGAATCTGGTATGCCAGGTACTTCCAGGTACATTACTACCAAGAATAAAAAGAATACACCGGATAGGTTGGAGGTTAAGAAATTTAATCCTATTCTGAAGAAAATGACTGTTCATAAAGAGATAAAATAAAAAATTATGGCAAAGAAGACGGTAGCAACCCTACAATCCAGTTCTAAAAGACTTACAAAGGCTATAAAAATGGTAAAATCTGCTAAAAGTGGGGCTTATACCTTTCAGGAAGCAGTTATGCCGCCAGAGATGGTAAACGAATGGCTTTCCAAAAAGTAACAAACTAACCAGAATATTATTTGAGCCGCTTTCCCAGGAAAGCGGCTTTTTTTTATAAAGAACAGACCCTTCCAATAAATAATTATACCATGGACAAACTTTGGAGAATGCCATTTAGTTATGGTCCATTCCCTATCTTTGAATAATGATTTCTTTTTCGGTATGAGTTTATTTAAAAAAATATTTTCCACACAAAAAAAGGAGACCCTGGACAAGGGTCTCGAAAAGACTAAAACCAGTTTTCTGGCCAAATTGGGTAAGGCGGTTGCCGGTAAATCAAAAGTAGATGATGATGTACTTGACAATTTGGAAGAAGTGCTGGTTACCTCAGATGTAGGAGTTGAGACAACCCTTAAAGTCATAGAAAAGATTGAGGAACGGGTAGCCAGGGATAAATATGTCGGTACAGAAGAATTGAACGGTATTTTACGGGAAGAAATTGCCGGGCTGTTATCTGCAACTCACCTTGGAGAAGCTGCGGATTTTGAAGTACCTCAGCAAAAACGACCTTTTGTAATCATGGTAGTTGGTGTAAATGGTGTAGGTAAAACTACTACAATAGGCAAGTTGGCACATCAATTCAAAAACAAGGGACTCAAAGTAGTTCTGGGTGCGGCCGATACTTTCAGGGCCGCCGCAATTGACCAGCTCCAGGTATGGGCAGAACGCGTAGACGTACCCTTAGTTAAACAGAAAATGGGGAGTGATCCGGCTTCTGTGGCATTCGACACTTTAAGTTCGGCTATAACCCAGGAAGCGGACGTGGTTCTTATTGATACTGCAGGCAGGCTGCATAACAAGGTGAACCTTATGAACGAACTGGGGAAAGTAAAACGTGTAATGCAAAAGGTTGTTGTGGATGCACCACATGAAGTACTATTGGTCCTCGATGGTTCTACAGGGCAAAACGCCTTTGAGCAGGCGAAACAATTTACCAAAGCCACGGAGGTGAATGCTTTGGCTGTAACCAAATTGGATGGTACTGCAAAAGGAGGGGTGGTCATTGGTATTTCGGATCAGTTTCAGATTCCGGTAAAATATATTGGAGTAGGCGAGGGGATAGAAGATCTTCAGGTTTTTAATAAATACGAATTCGTAGATTCCTTTTTTAATATCGGTCAGTGAAGTCTTTCTTAACCTTGGGACTAATTTTATTTATGTCGTTGCTTTCGGCCCTAATCACTCACCCTAAAGCCAGTCCATTTTCAGAATTAACACAGCATATTGGGCTTACTAAAATTACTATAAGTTATTCCAGACCAGCTACAAAAGGGCGAAAGATTTTTGGAGAATTGGTTCCATATGACCGCATCTGGGGGGTAGGAGCCAATGCATCTACTAAAATTACCGTGGATTCAGATATTTTAGTTAAAGGCAAAAAATTACAAAAAGGGACTTACGCCCTATATGCATTTCCCAAGTCAGATAAATGGGAGATAGCGTTTCACAATAATACCTCGCATTGGGGAGATGGACGTGATGAATACAATCCTGAAGATGATGAGTTTAGGATTGAAGTGATTCCTGAACCCATCTTTTATACACAGGAAAATTTCTTAATTACTTTTGATGCCCTGGATCATAATTCGGCCATAATGCAATTGATTTGGGAGCACACCCTGATAAACATTCCCGTTTATGTACCAACAGACGACCTTATGATGGAATATATCGGGAAACAAATTCAGGAATCCCCTACTGCTCCAACCTATTACGAGGCTGCCAGGTACCTTCAGGAACAGCAGAAAGCGTCGAACACTGCACTAAACTATCTTGAAAAGGCCATTCAGCTTGGAGGGGATACGTATTACTTTCATCGTGTCAAATCTCTTGTTGAGGTCGATCTTGGCGGGTATAAGGCGGCCATAAAATCTGCTCAACTCTCATTGGATTTAGCAAAAGCCGAAGGCAAGGATGAATTTGTGCGAATGAACGAAAGAAATATTATTGTCTGGAAACAATTATTAAAAAACAACTAACTATGAAGAACATTTTTTTTGTTTTGAGCATTTCGATGACATGCTTTATCGGATGTAAAAATAATGTCAAAACGGATGTTAAGGAGGAGATCCAAATTGAAACTGAGGTATCTGAAACCATAAAATTGTGGGAGCCTTACAACGATTCTGCAGAGGTAGCGGCGAATATGGATCACGAAAAGGAAAGAATGCGGTATAAACTGATACAGTCTAAGGTGCTTGATAAAAATGAAGTTTTTAGTCCCTTATTTAAGGAAGTTTCAAAGATGTCCGAGACAGCTTATAAAAACCTTATCCCACTGATTATTGAACAAGACATTCCAACTATTCAGCAACATATAAGCTCCGGTGCATTAAGCTATGAAGAGTTGGTGCTTTTTTATTTATATAGAATTTACAGGTACGAACTCAACAATGAAACAACACTTAATACGATAATCGCTCTCAATAAAAATGTTGTGGATGAGGCCAGAGCATTGGACGCTTTAAACGAGGGGTCAAAATCTCTAAAACAGCATCCTATTTACGGGATGCCTGTTCTGTTAAAAGATAATATAAACACAACAGGTATCGTAACAACAGCAGGATCCATTGCTTTAAGGAAGAATGAGGTAGATGATGCCTTTATCGTTCAGCGACTAAAAAAACAAGGAGCCCTGATATTAGGGAAGGTAAATCTAAGTGAATGGGCATATTTTATGTGTAGCGGATGTCCTGTAGGATATAGCGCTGTAGGCGGGCAGACACTCAATCCATACGGCAGGAGAATTTTTGAAACCGGGGGAAGCAGTTCGGGCAGTGGCACGGCCATGGCAGCAAATTATGCTGTTGCTGCCGTTGGTACTGAAACTTCGGGCTCCATACTTTCACCTTCCAGCCAGAATTCGGTGGTAGGACTTAAACCCACTATTGGCTTGTTGAGCAGGTCAGGGATCGTACCAATTTCGAGCACTTTGGATACCCCCGGGCCAATGACAAGAAATGTTATCGACAACGGTATATTGTTAGATGCAATGAGGGGCTTTGACGAAGCAGATGACGCCTCTGTCCAGGCAGATTGGGATAAGGAATGGTATTTAGCAACTAAAAACTATTCAGGGCTTAAAGGTAAGCGGTTAGGTGTATTTAAGAACTTAATGGAGAGTGATTCGATCTACAAAAGTACTGTGATGGAACTGGAGAACGCAGGCGCAGTTATCTTTCAATTTACAGCGCCCGAAGTTAATATGGATGGTTTTATTAGCATATTAAATATAGATATGAAAAATGATCTCCCTAAATACCTTGATAAATATGTAAAAAACAAGGAAGTCACGATCACAGATATATCCAGCCTCATTGCTTTCAATAATCGGGACTCCTTAACAAGAATTCCTTATGGTCATGCTCTTTTCACAGGAATCATGGCAGATTCGACAAATACAGAACAATTGATTACTATCAAAAGCAGATTAGAAAAGAACGGGCGCACATTTTTCAATGATGCTATGAACAAACACCAGCTAGACGCCATCCTTTCTATTAACAATTACCACGCTGGTTATGCTGCGGTTGCCAAATATCCTGCCTTGACTATTCCAATGGGCTATAAGACAAGTGGAGAGCCAATTAGCCTAACTTTTATAGGGAAGCAGTATCAGGAAGCAAAACTATTGCATTTGGGTAAAGCCTTCGAAGATGCATTTCCGCTCCGTAAAACTCCAGGGGGATACGATTGACAATTAACAATTAGCAATTTACAATTGAGAAGTTTCAATTGATCAGTTCATTGATCTTTTCCCAAAGGGTATTATCAAAACTTGAGGGGCCCATTAAACTTTCTCCGCTATCCTCTCCCATTCTTACTACAACCAATCCCTGACTGGGGACAACATAGAGCTTTTGATCATTTTTTCCCAAACCTGAGAATGTGTCATCAGGGGCATTGGGGATTAGTTCCCCGTTGAAAATTAATTGTAAAGAAGGTGCCATATAACTTTCTTTACCATTGAGCCACCATAAATAACCATATGATTTGTTCAATTCCTGAGAAGTATTTTTCATATTGGCGATAAAATCTATATCGGCTAATATAGTTTCACCATCCCACTCCCCCTCATTTAGATTTAAAAGCCCAAAACGCGCCATTGACCTGGCAGTACTGAAGTACACATTATTTTCGCCATTAGTGCTGGCCCAAAATCCGTTCATACCAATTTTATTTCGCAAGTGAGTGTTAAAAAAGGCACTCCATGGGGTATTCGTGGCTTCACTTACCACTTGTTGTAATAGGGTATACGGGCCATTATGGTATGCCCATCTCGATCCGGCATCTGCTAAATATTCCAGACAATCCGGACTAATACAATCAAAGGAGGTGTCGTTTAACCCACTGGTCATGGTCAACTGATGGCGTACGTTGATCAAATCTTCTTTTTCCGGTGTTACAGTTGTCCACCCCTCACCAAGATAAAACGAAGTCTTATTTTCAATGTTAAGGAGATTTTTCTCTTGTGCAATGCCAACTGTGAAAGCAGTTAACGTTTTGCCTGCCGATGCCCAGTACCAGGTGCTGTCTTTACTGAAGTTTCCGAAATAGGCCTCCATGGCAATCTTTCCGTCTTTTAAAATGATAAATGCTTTGGTTTCATTTTCTTCGAGAAGATTTAATAAGGACTGCTGAGCTGCTGTATTCCAATTTAATTGGGTCATAGAAACAGTTTCCCACTCATCTGTACCAGAAGGCGGAAAATAGCTAGTTGAATTAGGATCCGGGTCTGGATTGGGTTCATCTGTCTTGCCTCCTTTGGAACAAGACAGGGTGGTCATTAATATCAGGCCAAATAGGCCGTAAAGGTACCATTTCATAGAACAAAGGTTTATGTTTGGGACTTGAGTAGGTTCATAAAGTTTAACGTAAAAAACAAAGAAATCTTGTTAATAAAGGACAGTTGAAGTACCAAGTTGTATTTTTGCACCTCATTTGCTGATATATGCGTACAAAGTCGATCAAAAAAAATAAGATAAACGTAGTGACCCTGGGCTGTTCTAAGAATGTTTATGATTCTGAGGTACTGATGGGGCAGTTGGAGGCAAACAATAAGGAAGTGGTTCACGAAAAAGAGGGAAATATTGTTGTAATAAATACCTGTGGGTTTATAGCAAATGCAAAAGAAGAGAGTATTAACACCATTCTCGATTTTGTTCAGAAAAAAGAGGCAGGAGAGGTAGATAAGGTTTTTGTGACAGGGTGCTTAAGTGAAAGATATAAACCAGATCTCGAAAAGGAGATTCCCGATGTGGATGCTTATTTTGGCACAAGCGATTTGCCCAACCTCTTAAAAGCCCTTGAGGCTGATTATAAACACGAATTGATAGGTGAACGCATCACCACCACCCCAAAAAACTATGCCTATTTAAAGATTGCCGAAGGTTGTGACCGTCCCTGCTCTTTCTGTGCCATACCAATAATGCGGGGAAAACACAGGAGCAAAACTATTGAATCGCTGGTCTCAGAATCAGAAAAGCTTGCCGCGAAGGGAGTAAAAGAGTTGGTGCTTATTGCGCAGGATCTAACCTATTACGGATTAGATATCTATAAAAAACGAAATCTGGCCCAATTACTAAGAGAGTTGGTAAAGGTGGAAGGAATAGAATGGATACGCCTGCATTACGCCTTTCCAACCGGATTTCCAATGGATGTTTTAGAAGTCATGCGCCAAGAGGAAAAGATTTGTAATTATATAGATATTCCACTTCAACATATTGCTGACTCAGTGCTAAAAAGTATGCGACGGGGCACTAATAAAGCCAAAACCACAAAGCTATTAAAAGATTTCAGGGAGATGATACCGCAAATGAGTATACGCACCACATTAATTGTAGGGTATCCGGGAGAAACAGAAGAAGATTTTAACACGCTTAAGGACTGGGTTACCGAAATGCGTTTTGAACGGCTGGGTTGTTTTACCTACAGCCATGAAGAGAACACCCATGCTTATTCGCTAAAAGATGACGTTCCGGAAGAAACTAAACAAGAACGGGCTAATGAGATCATGGAATTGCAGTCCCAAATATCATGGGAATTAAATCAGCAGAAAATAGGTGATACTTTTAAATGTATTATTGATAGAAAAGAGGGTAATTACTTTGTTGGAAGAACAGAATACGATTCTCCGGATGTCGATAATGAGGTCTTGATAGATGCCAGGATCCATTATGTAAAACAGGGAGAATTTGTGAATATCAGAATAACAGATGCAGCAGATTTTGACCTCTATGGGGAGCCGGTGAAATTGTAGATTTCTTCAACTATGCTTACATATTTACATAGATATGACCGGCTAAAGGCTCTTTTGTAAGATCATATTCTGTTTCATTCAGTAGAATACCATGCTCCAAATACGCTTTTAGGTTCGCCAGCCAAAATGTCCAGCCATTGCTGCAGCCTGTATAAATATTCATTTTGCTGTCTTCGTCGAGCGGAATTTCAGATTGTTCAAGACTAACAAGAACTGCATTTTCCATTTCTTCCAATGTTAAAGTAACTTTGCATACTTCGGCAAAAGAAAAAATTATAAAAGACCCGCCATCGGTATTTAACACATTTCCTTTTTCCTTTCCGTCCCAATTGTGCCATTCCCAGATATATTCATCCCCGGCTGCGATATATGCTTCCGGATTTCGAACAACCCCTGCTTTATCTTTGTATGAGGCATTCCTTAAAAACCATGAACAGATGCCTGTTGTTGTGGCCCAGCACCAATAAATTTTTTCTATGGGTGCTTTTATATAGATTTTTTTGGTAAAAGAGTTGAAACTTAATTTGTCCATTTTATAAGTTTTTAATAGTTCGATGTTTTCATTTTTTCAGCGAGTTACCCAGCTTTAGTCTGCCGATCAACTCACCGCATTTATTTACTTTTCCTGCTTATCTCATAAGCATAAAGTTGCCTGCCGAGTTCTGCGAGAAATGGAATCCCAATTTCATCGTATTCATAGTTGTCATCATTGAATATTTGGTCTTTGTTTACCAGAATTGTTGCTGTGAGTAAAAATTCAATTTCATTGGCAGTATCCGTAATATATGCGCAATCTGTTAGTGTGCCATAAGCAAACCCAACCTTGTTATATATTTTGACAGTTTCGGGAATTGGCTCCCTGGTATCTCCATACATGAAAAATTTACAATATCCATCGTAGTATTCCACAGCATCATAACCGAGTGCTTTAGGCAGGGTATGCATGCTGTTCAGGAGGAATTCCCTTTGGGCTTCACTTAATTTAAATCGCTGATTATCCGGGAACATATCAGGAAAAATAATTCTTTTTAGTACTGAGTGTTGGGCGGAGATTGGATAGTAGTTTTTTAATCCAAAATTGAAAGATTCCATCATCAGAGAATCATTTTCATAATAACCTTTTCCTTTTTTAATTTTTTTTAATTGCAGTTGCTGAGGTTCTCTGTTGATAATTGGTGGGGTTGTTGTCGTTGTACTGTCATTGAGATAAATTACCAATGGACTGGTAGTAACATCATCGGTATGAAAACCCAGTCTATGCGATATTCTGACAGGAGCAATACCTTTTTCTTTTAGTCCGTCGTTAATGGCATCCTGCCCTAAAAATTCGAGCAGACGATTATTAGCATGGTTATCACTAATCGAAAATATTTTAGATATGTCCTGTGCAAATGAGTTCTCTACGCTATCTCCTTCTAAATAATAAATGTTTTCGCGATTCAGGTAATCTATACTATTCAATTTTTCCAAAGCCAGGACGGCTATTGGAAATTTTACCGTACTCGCCGGATAGAAATAATTGCTGTCATCTGCGTGAAAGGTATAATCGGTAAAAAAAACACTGTCATTTTTTCTGTCAATTTGTGTGTATTGTATCTGAACCTCAAATTTTTTCAGGCTGTCTATAACTCTTCTTAGCTTAGGATGGTCCGTGGCCAGTACCACCGCCAACGGATTTTTGATAGTTTTCTCTGCTGCACAGCCTGCTATCAAAATACCTAAACACAGAATTGCAATAAAAGACTTATTCAAAATAGCTGTAGTTTTAAATGTTAATTCGGATTTTCATAAATTTCTCCCCTGTGTGGAGCAAGGGCATCCCTTACTTTTATCATCTGACTTTCAGCAACAACCATAAAAGCAATACTATGCATATCGCTGAATTCCCTATGTCCGGTAATCTGCTCATCCAGGCCTTCCAAATTGGCATATTCGACTAAATGTTGGGCATGATGCCTGGCAGTAGCATGTGCCTCAGGGCCCCTAAAATCCCATATAAGCTTAATTTTTTTATTCAATTTAAATTATTTGAGGTGTTTATGAATTGGAAACCGAAATGCCGTCCTCAGCAAATGCTTTAAAATCCCTGAGGTATTGCATGGATTGTTTTTTAAAGGCGCCGGGCATTATAAACGCCATGATTTTCATTGCAATACCACTGAACTGAAATTCGGATTCCGATATCCATTTGGTACTACTGTCACCCATTGCTTTAAAATAATTTCTTTGCACATTATGCACCCCTTTAGCTTCATAGGTAGCGTGAAATTCATATGGTAAATTACGTCTTAAAATTGTCTCAATCATTACTATTTGTCGTCTGCCCATATCATAATGCAATTCCATACTGGCGCCTTCTTTTCCCTGTACCCCAGACAAAGGTTTGTAGCTGACAAGGCCCTTTTGCCAATATTTCATGTTCTCCGGATTGTCTAATTTTGCTACGAACTCATCAAGCGGAAGATCTACGATTATTTCGGTGATATATTTCATCTCTGTGCAGTTAGTTTAGTCCTACTAATGTAACAAATTATAAAATCTGGCGTGATAAAAAAGTGTTAATGAATTGCAGTATACCTTGCCTAACATCTTGTAATTCTTATTTTTGCGCAATGAATTTTTTAAAGAAACAGTTAAAAAGCTTAAGCTTCTGTTTATCCTTAACAGCCTTATTTTTTTCTTTGTTCTCGTGCGATTCACTTTTGAAGAAAGATAAAGACAACGCGCCTTTGGCCAGAGTTGGCGATACTTACCTATACAAGGAAGATGTATCTAATCTGTTGGGTGATAATATATCGGAACATGATAGTGCCTCTTTTGTTACCAACTATATTAATAATTGGGCTACCAAGCAATTATTGCTTCAAAAAGCCAATATAAATTTACCAGAGGAAAAACTTACAGAATTTGAGCAACTTGTGGCAGACTACAGAACGGATCTATACACACGCGCTTATATAGAAGCCCTGGTGCAGCAAGCTGAAGACACCACTATTAGCGCTGCAGAATTGAATGGATTTTATGAAAAGGAAAAAGTAAATTTTAAGCTTAAGGAAAAGCTGGTGAAACTTAGATTTATTCAATTACCAACGCAATTTTTGAATAAGGCTGAAGTAACTGAAAAATTGAAAAGGTTTAATGAGGAAGACAAGACTTATTTGGATTCCATTGGGGTTCAGTTTAAAAAATTAAATTTTAATGATTCGCTTTGGATCCCTGTAAATCGCATTATTGAAGAAATTCCGCCAATGAACTATGATAATGAAGAGAGATACTTAAAAAAATCACAATTTTTTGAATTAGAGGATGCAATGGGGGTATATTTGGCAAAGGTGATAAGTGTGTTGCAGGTTAATGATATTGCACCGCTTAATTATATAGAACCCACGATCAGGCAGGTTTTACTCAACCGTAGAAAGTTGGATTTCGTAAGAAAATTGGAAACCGAGATTATAGATGAAGCTACAAAAGAAAATGAATTTGAGGTTTATGAAAATCAGGACTAGAATAGTATTTTGCCTATCTTTTTTAATTACATCCCTGGCAGCATTTGCTCAGGTTAATGATTCCATTCCGGATACTCAAATAGAACCCCCGGAAGAATTGATGGAAGCAGAAGCTTCTATAGTAAGTGATACAGCAAATACAGTAAGAATTAAACTGGATGGGATCTCGGCGGTCGTTGGAGATTACGTAATACTGGAATCGGACGTTGAGAAAACCCTTATCGATCTTAAAAGTCAGGGAGCAGCCACGGAAGATATTACACATTGCAGTCTTCTGGGTAAGCTGATGGAGGACAGGCTCTATGCACACCAGGCAGTACAGGATAGTATTTTAGTTTCGGATGATGAGGTTAATGCTACCAGCGACAGGCAAATACAGCAATTAATTCAACAGGTAGGATCTATGCAGAAGGTGTTGCAGTTCTACAAAAAGGAGAATGCTGAAGATTTCAGGGAGGAACTGTACAATATCAATAAATTGCGCATGCTTTCAGAGAAGATGCAACAAAAAATAGTGAGCGATATAGAAGTTACTCCTGAAGAAGTACGTCAGTTTTATTTTAAGATTCCTGAGGACGAACGCCCGGTTTTTGGAGCCGAATTGGAAATCTCTCAAATTGTAAAGGAACCTGAAGTTCCTGAAGAAGAAAAACAAAAGATCATTGATAAACTAAATGAAATTAAGGCCGATGTAGAGGATAATGACGCAAGTTTTAGTGTAAAGGCAATATTGTATTCCAAAGATCCGGGTTCTAAATCCCAGGGAGGTGCTATAGGCAGTGTTACCAGGCAGTCTGGTTTTGTAAAAGAATTTAAAGACGCGGCCTTTAGTCTTCAGGAAGGGGAAATTTCTGAGCCTTTTGAAACCATCTTTGGATACCATATATTATATGTTGAAAAAATAAGAGGACAGGAAAGAGATGTTCGACACATAGTCTTGATACCGGAAATTCCTGAATCTGCAATGCTGGCTGCAAAACAAGAGCTGGATTCTATACGGAAACATATTGAAGAGGGCAAATATACTTTTGCGGAGGCTGCTTTAAATTTTTCTGATGAAAAAGAAACTAAATTCGATGGAGGCCTATTGCGAAATCCCATCAATTTTGATTCTAGATTTGAGCTCACAAAAATGGATCCTACCCTGTATAATCAGGTTAGGAATTTAAAAGATAATGAAATTTCGTACCCAATTTTAGAGACAGACCAAAGGGGAGGGCCACCAAAATACAAGATACTCAAGGTTAGCAATCGTTATGATGAACATGTGGCTGATTTTGCTCAAGACTATTTGAAAATCCAGGAACTGGCATTAACCGAAAAGCGATTCAATGCTATTAAGAAATGGATGAATGAGCATATAGAGGACACTTATATCAGCGTCAATGGAAATAACAGAGATTGCGATTTTGCAAACAATTGGGTAAAAGAGTAATTTGGATGTCAGATGTAACTGCAATCAAAAGTTTAGTAGAAAAACACGCTGCTTTAAAGCAAGAAATCGCCAAGGTGATCGTAGGGCAGCACAATGTTATTGAACAGATTTTACTTTCCATTTACACTGGAGGGCATTCTTTGTTGATTGGAGTTCCGGGTCTCGCAAAAACGCTGATGGTTAATACCATCGCTCAGACTTTGGGACTTGATTTTAAGCGTATCCAGTTTACTCCAGACCTTATGCCCAGTGACATTCTTGGGAGCGAAGTTTTGGACCAAAACAGAAACTTTAAATTTATAAAGGGCCCCGTTTTCGCTAATATTATTCTGGCGGATGAAATAAACAGAACACCACCTAAGACCCAGGCGGCGTTACTTGAGGCAATGCAGGAACGAGCGGTAACCATTACAGGTGTACAGCATAAATTGGAGTTACCCTATTTTGTTCTTGCAACACAGAATCCCATAGAACAGGAAGGCACATATCCCTTACCCGAGGCACAGTTAGACCGATTTATGTTTGCGATTGAACTCAAATACCCTTCAATAGAGGAGGAGGTGCAGGTGGTTAAGTCGACGACTAATGATGAAACGCCGCTGATAAATAGTCTTTTTAATGCCGAAGAGATTCTAGCTATTCAACATTTGGTAAGAAGAATTCCTGTTCCTGATAATGTGGTGGAATATGCGGTCAAACTTGTGAATAGTACAAGACCTGGATTAGAAGGATCACCTGAGTTTGTTAAACAATATCTTGATTGGGGGGCAGGGCCAAGGGCGTCCCAGAATCTTATAATGGGTGCCAAGGCCCATGCAGCCGTAAATGGCAAATATTCACCTGATATCGAAGATGTTAAGGCGGTAACCATGGGAATCCTAAGACATCGGATTATAAAAAACTACAAAGCAGAGGCCGAAGGTATAGCTGAAGAGGACATTATCGTCAGGCTATTGTAGCACTAATCGAATAGCTTATGAAGAAAGCTTTAGATATTTTTTCCAAACAAGCGAATACCTATAAAAAATTCAGGCCTAACTACCCTCAGGAACTCTATGATGAGATCCTTGGGTTTGTACCAAGCAGGACGTCATGTTGGGATTGCGCAACCGGAAACGGTCAGGTGGCTGCTGTACTTGCGAATTATTTTGAAGATGTTTACGCTACAGATATAAGTCAGGAACAGCTCGCAGAGGCCGAAAAGGCAGATAACATAATATTCAAGGTAGAACGCGCTGAGCAAACCAATTTTAAAGAGAATCAGTTCGATTTGATTACAGTTGCCCAGGCGATGCACTGGTTCGATATGGATGCCTTCAATAATGAAGTAGTCAGAGTAGCCAGAAACGGGGCGGTAGTTGCGGTTTGGGGTTATGGACTTTTAAGGATTAATTCAGAAATTGATCAACATCTGGATGAGTTTTGTTTCAATACCCTTGGCCCTTTTTGGAACCCTGAACGAAAACATGTCGATAATGCCTATAAAAACATAATTTTTAGGTTTAAAAAAATCAATAAGGAGAAAACAAGGTTCATTACGGTCAAATGGACTTTAGAACAGTTAGAGGGATATCTGAACTCCTGGTCCAGTGTGCAGCATTATATTGCACAACACCATCAGGAAAATCCTGTTCCTGCGCTAATTGATAGTATAAGAAAGCTTTGGGGGAATAACTTATTCCGACCCGTTAATTTTCCATTATTCGTAAAAGTGGGCAGAGTTATTAAATAGCTTTGCAATAATTATTCCTATTTGTTTAATCCTGCCATAAAAATTTCTTTTGCCTCGTGGATTTTCTTAATTTTGGTTAATTGCAACAATCCAAAATATAATCAAACATGGCATTTGACATAGATATGATAAAAGGCGTTTACGCCAACATTGCAGAGCGGGTAGATAAGGCAAGAGAGATCGTTGGAAAACCCTTAACCCTTTCAGAGAAGATATTATATTCCCATCTGTGGGAAGGAAATCCTACCAAGGCCTTTAACAGGGGTAAGGACTATGTTGATTTTGCCCCAGACCGTATAGCTTTACAGGATGCTACTGCACAGATGGCATTATTGCAGTTTATGCAGGCAGGAAAAGCCAAAGTGGCGGTACCAACAACAACTCATTGTGATCATTTAATCCAGGCGAAGAGCGGAGCTGCAACAGATTTACCCAGAGCAAATACAACCAGTGCTGAGGTCTTTGATTTTTTAGAATCCGTATCAAACAAATACGGCCTTGGTTTCTGGAGACCGGGAGCGGGGATTATACACCAGGTGGTACTGGAAAACTATGCATTCCCCGGGGGCATGATGATTGGCACCGATAGCCATACAGTAAATGCAGGAGGTCTGGGAATGGTTGCAATTGGAGTAGGGGGTGCAGATGCGGTTGACGTTATGGCAGGAATGGCCTGGGAGCTTAAGTTTCCCAAATTAATAGGTGTAAAGCTTACAGGGAAGATCTCGGGTTGGACATCTGCCAAGGACGTGATATTAAAGGTAGCAGGGATACTTACCGTAAAAGGCGGTACCGGAGCTATCGTTGAATATTTTGGTGATGGCGCTATAAACCTGTCGTGCACTGGTAAAGGTACTATTTGCAATATGGGAGCCGAGATAGGAGCAACAACCTCAACTTTTGGATACGACGAATCTATGGAACGTTATCTTAGAGCCACAGACAGGAATGAAGTGGCCGACGCTGCCAATAAAGTCAGCAGTCACCTTACCGCAGATCCGGAGGTATATGCTAATCCTGAACAATATTTTGATCAATTAATTGAGATAGACCTCAATCAGTTACGACCACATTTAAACGGACCATTTACACCAGACCTGGCTACCCCGGTAGGGGAATTAGGACCTAAGGCAAAAACAAATAACTGGCCAATTAATGTTGATTGGGGATTAATAGGTTCCTGTACCAATTCTTCGTACGAGGATTTAACCAGAGCGGCTTCTATCGCACAACAGGCCGTAGATAAAAAAATTAAACCAAAATCTGATTTTGGTATCAACCCTGGCTCCGAGCAAATAAGATTTACCGCCGAAAGGGACGGACTATTAAGGACCTTTGAAGATTTGGGCGCTACCATCTTTACCAATGCCTGCGGACCATGTATTGGACAATGGGATAGGAGTGACCTTAAAGGGGACGAAAAAAACACTATAGTTCATTCCTTTAACAGAAATTTTTCTAAAAGAGCAGACGGAAATCCAAATACACATGCCTTTGTAGGTTCACCAGAAATGGTGGCAGCCATAGCCTTGTCCGGAAGATTAGACTTTGACCCTATGAACGATACCTTGATTAACGAAGACGGGCAGGAAGTAAAGCTGGATGAACCTATGGGAATAGAACTTCCCCCTAAGGGATTTGAAGTGGAAGATGCCGGTTTTCTGGCACCCACGGAAGATGGCAGAAGTGTTGAGGTCAAAGTTGCCAAAGATTCTGAAAGGCTGCAACTGTTAGATCCTTTTATACCGATAAGCGCGGATAGCCTGCAGGGTATGAAGTTATTAATAAAGGCCTTTGGCAAATGTACTACAGATCATATCTCCATGGCCGGACCCTGGTTAAGATTCCGCGGGCATCTGGATAATATTGCAAACAATACATTGATAGGTGCTGTAAACGCCTTTAACAAAAAGACCAATTTTGTTAAAAATCAATTGAGCGGTGAATACGGTGGAGTCCCCGATACACAAAGGGCCTACAAAGCTGCAGGGATTAAGACTTTAGTAGTTGGAGACCATAACTACGGGGAAGGATCTTCAAGGGAGCACGCAGCTATGCAGCCCAGACATCTTGGGGTGGCAGCAGTTTTAGTAAAGTCCTTTGCGCGTATCCATGAAACTAACCTTAAAAAGCAGGGTATGTTGGGATTAACTTTTGCTAAGGAATCGGATTATGATTTGATTCAGGAGGATGATACCTTCAATTTTGCAGATATTAAAGATTTTACACCCGGTACCCCTTTAACTATTGAGGCGGTTCATGCAGATGGGACAAAAGATATAATAATGGCCAATCATTCTTACAATCAACCACAGATAGAATGGTTTAAAAAAGGCTCTGCACTTAATGTGATTAAAGAAGAAAATGCAGCATAAGTGCTATGAACAATTTAAAACGTATAACTCCTGGAAATTATCGGGAGTTATAAAGTTTTAAAGAAATACCTGCAGATGAAAGTCAGTAAAAAGACTGTTCTTAATGTTCTCCTTTTTGCATTTATACTTTCTTTTTTTGTGACTCCCCTGGGAGATTACAGCAAAGAGCTGTTAAATGTATGGTTTGCAACTACTCCCAAAGTCATAAGCGCTGAAAATAGGGCAAAAATCTCTGATTACATCTGGAAATTAAAGGATGCCGATTGGGATTTTTTTAGTTTTGAAGAGGCCAGCGGGGAAGTGGTTTTTATCAATTTTTGGGCTTCATGGCACCTCCCGTCCAGGGCACAGCTTACAGGAATTCAAAAACTGTATGATCGGTATAAAGGAAAGGTCAGGTTTTATATCATTACAGATCAGGAAAGGGAACTGCCCGAGGAATTAATGGCGAGAAAAGGATATACTTTCCCGTTAACTTATTTGGTATTAAGTGAACAAAGTCCAATTGAAATATTGAAACCGCCCGGCTCTTATATACTAGACAAACATGGTTTTATTGCCGTTCATCAGACCGCTATTTCGGATTGGGATAATGCCACTGTTTATGAGCTTCTGGATCAACTTATCCGAGCTAAATAGAACTATTTTTTGAAGTATTTAAAGGGGACAAAAAGCATCCCAAAACATTCACCATCCTCCTTCCCCAGATGCTTATGATGCATTTTATGGGCCCTCCTGACGCCTTTTGCGTACCAATTATTCGCATTTCTAAATAATTTAAATCGCTGGTGGATAAAAATGTCGTGTACCATAAAATAAGCGATGCCATAAGCTAATATGCCAAGCCCTAAAGGCCAGCCATACCAAAAATTGGTATTGGCACCAAGGTAAAAGCAACATATACTAACTACTGCATAAAAAATAAAAAAAGCATCGTTACGCTCAAACCAGTTATCGTGATCTTTTTTATGATGATCTCTGTGCAGCCTCCACAAGAATCCATGCATAACATATTTATGGGTAAACCATGCCATAAATTCCATAAAGCAAAATGTGGATAAAAAAATCAATACGCCAACTGCTAACTTCATTTTATACCAATTTGAGTTTATAATTTACATATGATTTTGCCAACAATCCAAATTTTTGATAGTTAGAAACCCTTATTCTGGCATTTTTGATATTGCCAGATGGTGTCCTCTGTAACTTCTTTAATAATTTATAATAGTATCTGTATGCGGTGTAAACACCAAATTTAGCTTCTGGAGGCAATAATGAGATGCCTTGGTAACCTCTACTGAAATCGTCCTTTATATCTTCCACAATACTGTTTTTTGTAGCTTCGTCCAGTGCATTCAGATTAGTATTGGGAAAATATGAGCGATTTAAGCCTTCGTGATCTGCTTTGAGGTCCCTTAGAAAATTCACCTTTTGAAATGCACAACCGAGGGCCATTGCCGATTCTTTCAAGTTTTCATATTGTTCTTCGTTACCATGTACAAATACCCTCAGACACATAAGACCTACAACATCTGCAGATCCGTATATATACTCCCGAAGTTCCTGCTCTGTGATATATGAATTTTTGTTAAGATCCATTCGCATACTCTTCATAAAAGCACTAACAAGGTGATGAGGTATATTGGTTTTATGATAAGTGTGCTGAAAAGAGTTTAAAATGGGATTTAGACTTATTCTCCCATCTAGCGATTCTTTCAGATCGTTCTCAAATTTGTTGAAAAGTTCTTCCTTATCATAATCGTGAAATGTATCCACGATCTCATCTGCAAAACGTACGAATCCATAGATGTTATAAATGTCCTTTCTTATATTGGCAGACAACATTTTTGTAGCCAGACTAAAAGAAGTACTGTAAGATTCTGTAACTAATTTACTGCAGTTATAGGAAACATTATCGAATATAGATTTCATATTAGACTAGGGTATTAGTATGCTTAACAATTAGATCTGAAACTATTTTACCAGAGATCAATGCCGGTGGTACACCTGGCCCCGGGACGGTTAGTTGACCTGTAAAAAATAGATTTTTAACTTTTTTACTTTTTAGTCGGGGTCTTAAAAATGCTGTTTGTGACAGGGTGTTGGCCATCCCATAGGCGTTGCCTTTATAAGAATTGTACTGTTCCACAAAATCTCTTACGCAGAAAGACTCTTCAAATTTGATATTATCGAGAACTTCTTGATTGGTCAGCGATTGAAATCTTGTGAGCACAATATGCAAATACTTCTTCCTGAGTTCAGGGGTATCTTCTAATCCCGGGGCAATTGGTATCAGGAAAAATCCGGTCTCTCCTCCCTCAGGGGCCATACTTTTATCTGATATCGACGGAAAATTCGCATAGAACATTGGATTGGAAGGCCATTGTGGATTATCGTAAATCTGGGAAGCATGCAGGTCAAAATCGGTATCAAAAAACAAGTTATGATGCTCAACGTTTTTTAAGCGTTTGTCAAAACCAAGATAAAAAAGCAAAGAGGAGGGAGCAAAAGTTTTACTTTCCCAATAGCTTTCGGAGTATTGTCTATGGGAAGGATCCATAAGACTTTCGGAATGGTGATAATCTGCACCGCTAAGTACAAGATCTGCCAGTATCTTTTCATTATTTACTATTACACCATTTGCCCTTTTCTCTGAAACCAGTATTTTGTCAACATTAGAATTTGTTTTTATTGTAACTCCCAGTTCTTCGGCCAGACTTTTAATAGCCTTAACAATTTGATACATCCCTCCTTTGGGATGCCATGTGCCCAGGCCAAAATCGGCATAATTCATAAAACTGTAAAATGCGGGAGTATCTTCAGGCTTGGCGCCGAGAAAAAGAACTGGAAACTCAAGGGTAGCAATGAGTTTTGGATTTTTAAACAGTTTTCTGACTTCTTTTTTGATGGTACTGAAAAATTGATCAAGCCTTAACACAGTATCCTTAGTCACTAATTCAAAGGGGGAAACCCCGGGCCGATATACTATTTCGTCCATTGCAACCTGGTAGTTTCGTTGAGCTTTGGCGATAAATTTTTGTAAAAGTGCCGCACTTCCTTTTTCAAGCCGCTCAAATTCTATAATGATTTTGTCCATGCAGTCACCTATAGTAACTTCATCATCTGAAAAAAATATTTTGTAGGCGGGATTTAATTTATCCAGTGCATAATAGTCCGATGTTTTTTTACCGAAATCGCTAAAAAACCGTTCAAATATGTCGGGCATCCAATACCAGCTAGGGCCAATATCAAAAGTATAGCCAGCCTTGATGAGCTGCCTGGCCCTCCCACCAACAGTAGCATTTTTTTCCAGGATCAGGACTTCGTATCCGTTTTTCGCCAGATAGCATGAAGCGGACAGTGCCGAGAAACCAGAACCAATAATTACTATTTTTTTGCTCTTACTCATAGCTCTGAAAGCATTACAATGCCCTGGATAATGATGCTATTGATTCAAAGGTCCTGATATGGGGGGGCAGGTTACCAGGATCAAGGTGTTTAATCTGTTGCCCTAAAATCCAAAGATTGGCTCTCGAACTGTTGGCTATTTGCTTATTAAATTTTTTAATGTATTTAGCCAGCCTGTCTTTAGAAGGCGCAACTGTAAAGTACGATAGGAAATGGATATTCTTGTAACTATTTTTAAGATCGATTAAGTTTTCCATTGGCATAGATTGTCCCAGATAAATGGTCTTATAACCCTTTAAAAGGATTTCATAATTAACAAACAATAATCCTATTTCGTGAATTTCGTTTTCCGGAAGGAATAACACAAAAACCTTGTCTTTTTTGACCGGTGCAATTGCCTGAAGCTTTTCTGAACCGCTGTAGATTTTTTGCTTAATCTGATTGGCTATAAAATGTTCGTGAGCCGGACTTATAGTGTCGGTTTGCCACATCAACCCCAGCTCGTTCAGAAATGGAATGAATACATCCCAAAAAATAGTTCCGAACGAGTGTTTTTTTATTAGTTGGGAATAGGTTTTTTGAAATAAAGCCTGGTCAAAATTGATCATTGCAATTTTCAGTGTATTAACTGCATGGTTTTCATTGTCCCGGTTGGCGATGACCTCTTTTACGACCTCTGGGATTTCTCCTTCCGGGATAGCAGCAATTTTTGAAATTTTATAACCATTGTTGTATAGCAGCGTAATATTCAAAAGTTTTTGTAAACTCGATAAACTATAAGTTCGGATGTTTGTGGAGGTACGCTCCGGAGATAGCAGATTATACCTCTTTTCCCAGATTCGTATGGTATGTGCCTTGATACCCGATAGGTTCTCTAAATCCCTGATACTAAATAATTTTTTAATATTGTTCATTGTTTATGGGTAAAAAGTTAAACAAAGTTACAAAATAATTTATGCCGTTGTCTATTATACCAAAAAATTAAGATTTAATTGGCTCTTGGCAAAGGGTATTCTTGAACGACAACATTCTGATTAGAACTTGCGATCGGGGAGGAAACCATCCAATTGCATTGAAGGTTTCTTACCGGAGATAATCTCTGAGATGAGTTTGCCCGTGGCCGGGCCAAGACTCCAGCCCATCATTGCATGGCCTGTGGCAATGTTTAAGTTACTAAATTTGGCAGTTCTGCCAATATAGGGTAATCCGTCAGGGGAAACCGGCCTTAAACCACAACGAGCCTGGGAAATTTCTTCGTTGTTGATTGTAAACCCGTCGTAATAATTGGATGCAGCCGTCGCAATTGCCTTTACTCTCTGCTGTCTGATCTTATGATTGATCCCGGATAATTCCATAGTGCCGGCGAAACGGGTAAATCCTCGCATAGGCGTAACGGCTACCTTGGCTTCCATTAGAACAGCGGGCAGTTTAACAGGTGTTGGCCTGTGTACATCTATCCGATAGCCTTTACCCGGTTGCACACTTATGTTCAATTTCAATTTTTTAGATAGATTTTGTGTCCAGGAACCGGATGCCAGTACTACTTCGTCCACGCTAATGGCGCCTTCAGATGTTATTATATTTTTTATTTCATTTCCGTCAATGCGGAAATCTTTTACTTCTACGCCTGTTTTAATAGTTACTCCGTGATCTTTAAGGTACTCTATTAGCTTTTTCATTATCTCTCCGGGCGAAGTATGCGCATCGCATTGATAGTGAATAGCCCCTTGTATCTCTTTACTTAGGTTGGGCTGCAGTTGGGTTAATTCTCCCAGCGTGAGTTCCCTGGCTTCCAATCCTTCGTCTATTGCCCTGAGCATTACCTGGCGTTCGTGTTTGCCTTCTTTTGGATTTTTAAATAACATCAGCAGGCCTTTCTTTTCGAGTTGAAAATCTCCAAGTTCGCCAGACATATGTAATTCACTGTAAAGTTCCTTGCTCAGCAGATTGATGTCTTTGATCAGCGGAATAGCGCTGTCTACTTTCTTTTTTGTAGATGAAGTATTGAAATGCCATGCCCATTTTAAAAAATCCATATCTAATCTGGGTTTCATATAGAAGGGACTACTGCTGTTGAACATCCATTTTATTCCTTTTGCCATCATCCCCGGAGAAGCAAGGGGAATAATATGGCTGGGGGTTAGGTAACCGGCATTGACAAAGGAAGCCCCGGCAGTCATGTCTGATTTATCTAGCACGCTGACCTGGTGTCCCTCTTTGTAGAGATAATAGGCACAGCTAAGCCCTACTATACCACCTCCGATAACCACCACATTTTTACTCATAATAATATCTTGAATATAAAAGTAAAAATAAGCCAAATTAAAAGCCCCTTATTCTTAAAAAATAAGAGGCTTCAGTACCCGGAATGGGAATCGAACCCACACGCCCTAAAGGACACATGGCCCTCAACCATGCCTGTCTACCAGTTCCAGCACCCGGGTGTTGCTAATTATGGATGGCAAATATAGCAAAGTCTTTTCATTGCCGTTCAGAATATTTTATTACCAATTGAAGTAAGGGAATTAAAAGTAGAATTTTATTAGAAGTGCCCGGGCCAGCCAGGATAGTGATTTCAACGGTCTATTTTAAAAGCGTCGAGTTTTATATCGTCTATATCGTCATCAAAAGGATACTCTAACTGATCCTGAATATTAAAAAGTGAAATTAATATAAACTCGGTCAATATAACAACAAAATAAGTGATTAACGGATTGGCATCGGGACCAATTGTACCAATAATTGAAGGGGAGTAAATCACCGGGAAAATATAAATGAAGATTTTACAATAGGCCTTCAGACTAATTGGGGTTCTATGAGTATTGATAGCATGCAGATTTTCTACTGCCTCGTGCAAATCTTTCATAAATCTGAAAACCTTATCCCTTACGCTCCTGGAGAGTGTTTCTCCCTGGGCCAGTATAAACTGATGTACTTTGTTAATAATTTCATCCAGATCTTTGGTATTATCGTACTTGCTACGCAAATGATGAACAGTTTGCTCGCTTATTTCAACCAATATGGAGCTCATTTCTTTTTTACTTTCTTCGGTAATAAGGTTATTACTAATAACCAGGTAATTAACCGTTTTCAAGGCACTCCTGAACTTACTCAAATGTTCCAGGGCTTTTTCTCGTCTCCTGAAAGAACCTCTGATAGAAAAAACCAGCGGAAAGACCATTGCAATACTCAGAAGGGTTAGGTCTAAATTGTAGACTACATTATAAGCATATGCCAGATAGGTGGCGAGTGTGGAAATTACCAACACTATTAATGTTCGGTGATTTAATATGGATAAATATCGTTTAATAGCCAGAAATGTATTAAATTATGGTAGTTAAATCTAACTACAATATTGTGATTAAGCAAGTTATTATCATTTTCCTTGCTCCCCTACTAATTATGGCCAGTACTTCTTACGGTCAACAGTCAACAATAAATGATACTGTCCATGAGGTAACCAGACTGTTTAGTTCTACAGAAGTGCTTCCCATAAAATTAGTGTATTCTAATAAAGAAATGAGGAATGAAACCAATGATAGTACCTATTTAAAATCAGAATTAGTTTATCAATCAGAAAGTGGTTCCTGGGACACACTGGCTGTTAAATTAAGGGCCAGAGGGAATAATAGGCGTGAAAACTGCTATTTTCCACCGGTTAAAATCCGAATTAAGAAATCGGTCAGGGCAGGAACTCTGTTTGAAGGCAATAAGAAATTAAAATTGGTTTTACCCTGTTTAATTCAAAATGACAATAATGACAACGTCTTAAAGGAATACATGGCCTATAAGCTTTATGAAATTATCTCACCCTTTCACTACAAGACCAGAAGGGTTTCTATAGATTTTACCGAGGTACGCCGTAATAAAACAGTAAATCACAAATTAAAGGGGATCCTAATTGAAGATATCGATCTGGTTGCAGAGCGCCATAATGGTAAGGAACTTAAGAGGGCCGTGCATCCGATGGAACAGGACAACATATGTTCTGTTCAAAACGATTTTTTTCAGTATATGATAGGAAACACCGATTTTTCCGTAACCTACCAACACAACGAGAAATTGATATTTACAAGGGATAAGAAAACCATGCCGGTACCTTATGATTTTGACATGTCTGGTCTCGTAAACGCAAGTTATTCAGTAGTTTCTCAGGTTCAGAATGAAACCCTTTCTATCACCAGCGTTACCCAGAGGCTTTACAGGGGATTTAGAAGGAATCCATCTATTTATGAAAAAGTCCGACAGGAATTTTTGAGCAAAAAAACTCAAATGTTTCAAATTATAGACGGTCTTGAGTCCAGTTTCGATAATCCAAGGGAATTTACGGCTGCCAGGGATTTTATAGCGGAATTTTTTCCTGTGATCGCAGATGACACCAAATATAAATCCAGGATATTAAATAAGGCCAGGATTAAGTAATTACAGATTTCTGATCATTCCCAAAACCGATAAGAAGTCATGGCACTGCATTGCATTTGTTCTCCGGTACACTTCCAAAATTTATCGAAATAACTCTACAAGGGGAACGCCACTGCATCCACTGGGCAATTGGACATTAAGGAACATAGCCAGACTTGGGGCAATGTCTGTTACCGATACTTCCCGAACAGACGCACCCTTTGGTATATTTTTTCCAAACCAGAGCAAAGGTACGTGGGTGTCATAGGCGTATCCGGACCCATGTGTGGTCCCTTTTATTTCGGAAACAGCAATATTCGGATCAACATTCATTATAATACCAGGCTCAAAACTCAATAAAATATCACCTGATCTTTTAGGGTGGTAACCATTCTGAAGTCTCTTGTGAATTCCGTCATCATAAATTTTGAATTGTAAATCGTGGGCCGTTAGCGCTACTCTAATCCATTTTAGGCCGGAAAGAAAGTTTGCAACATCTTGTTGTATTTCGGCCAAATTCAATTTTTCTTTTTTTATAGTTTCCCTGTTCAGGTATAGCTGTTCGTAATTGAAGTTTTGAATCCATTCACGCGTACCATATTTCTTATTTAAATAATTGGAGAGATTATCTCTGTACTCAGTTATGGGAGCAATCCCTGTCGGGAGTCTTTTTTCATTCAGGTAAGATGCTGTTGGAATTGCTGCATGATCAGAGGTAAGGAAAAGGGTATAATTTGCAATACCCACGGTTTTGTCGAGCGTATTCAATAAGTTCTCAATATCCTTGTCGAGTCTCAGATATATATCCTGAATTTCGACAGATTGTGGCCCAAAAGTATGTCCAATAACATCCGGGACAGAATAGCTTATGCTTAACATATCTGTGGCATTATCCAGACCTAAACTTTCATTCTTTATGGCTTCGATAGCGAACTCAGTCAACAATGTATTTCCAAAAGGTGAAACCCATATTAATTGAAATTCCGCGTTCAGCGTTCGGTATACCTCCCTCATTTTCTTAAACTCATAGGGAAAAGTGGGACTAACTTTTCCACTTAATGTTCGCTCAAATGTATTGTTGTCTGCCGCACTCTCCGTATAGCTTTCAATAGGCAGAAGAGTGTTCCATGTGGTATTCAGGAAAGCACTTGATTTTTCCTGGCTATTAAATCGGTTTACCCATTCAGGGAGTTTATCCATATAGTAAGAACTGCTTACAAAGTATCCCGGACTAGATTGCCAATCGTGCCAGTAGGCCCCATTTGCCAGATGCCCGCCGGGTAAAATGGCTCCTCTGTCTTTTAGAGAAACACTAATTACTTTCGACTTAAAATTGGTGGCCAGTTTTAATTGATCTGAAATGGTTGTTGAAAGAAGGTTTCTTGGAGACAAACCCGTTTTGTTTTCACGGGCCGATCCGGTTATCTGCTCAATTGGGTCATCCACATTTCCTATTATTGCATTTTCTTTGCGTTGAAACCAGCTGTTACCAATGATTCCGTGTGTTGCCGGAGATGTTCCGGTATAGATAGAACTATGTCCGGCAGCTGTTACGGTTGGGATATAGTTGTACTGTGTATTTTTAAAATTGAAACCTTCACCTATGAGTCGGGCAAATCCCCCTTCCGAAAATTTTTCTTGATATTTATAGAGTTGTTCAAAGCTCATCTGATCTACCACAATACCAACTACCAATTTAGGTGTGCCGGTCTGATTTGTCTGACTAAAGCCGTTGACAGCGCAACAGGAGAAGAGTATAAAGTACAGGCGTAATCTGACTATTTGCGCGATTTTATTTTTCATTCTGGTAATTTAAGTGGCATCAATTTAATATTATAAATTCAGGATTTGTGTTATAGAAATCAGAATATTCTGAGTATATTGAATTTAGATTGATGCAATCCCGGACCAATATTATATCCAAAACCAAGCCAAAATAAGAATGACCGAAGAAGAGTATATTATTGATCGGGTTGATGATCAAATTGAATGGTATGAAAAAAAGAGTGCTATCAATAAAAACCGCCATTTGAATTTGAATGTGCTGATCATCGTTTTTGCTGCGCTGATCCCATTAGTTACGGGATTCGGAGATGAGATTGATAGTGCGTTATTTGATGGTGAACTTACAATAGCTCACGATTTTCTGGTTGCTGTTTTTGGAGTTTTAACATCAATATTCACTGGTATATCGGCTTTATATAAATTCCAGGAAAAATGGACGACTTACAGGATTACCGGGGAATCACTTAAAAGAGAAAAGATATTGTACCAGACCGGTACAATGCCCTATAATAACAAATTTACAGCTTTTAATCAGTTTGTCAGAAATACTGAAAACCTAATGAATGAAGAGAACGTTAACTGGACGCAAATTGTGAATACGAACGAGGAAGCACCGGCAGCTGAAGGTAACGGGAATGAGGTGTCAGAGTGAGTTTTTGCGGACCTATTGCATGACAGCTTTATTCAGAAGACCTATAGTAAAGTCAATTTACGATGTTGTAGGTCTTTTGAAATATTTCATTATCTATGGGATACATTTCCCCATTGACACCCACCATCAACCAGTCCCCGGCTTTTCCTCTTAATTCTCCCTCCATAGTTTCCACGCTGAAAACTTCATGGATCTGAACACATTTAACCAGGATCGGTTTTTTGATCGCTTCCTTAAACCTGAGGTCGGGCACATTATTTTTTTTGAATTCGAGCATACGGTTTTAATATAAAACGGTCTAGGATAAAAAGTTCTCTTTAAGGAAAATTATAAATTCGTCTTCAGGATTATTTGTCTTCATCAAAGCCGTATAGCCTGCGTACGCATTTAGGTGCATCGATATTTTTTCCCTTATACCCGAATTGACAGTAGCTTTTAAATAGAATTCCCTGGCCTTTTCAAAATTTCGTAAATAGAGGTTGGCTTCTGCTATTGTGGCATATTTCCATGGATCATCTTTGCACTCTTTGGTCGCTTTCAGGGCCATATTAGCATAGTAGAGCATTTTCTCTTCATCATTAAGAACTACGATACTAAGAAAAGCAAGATTAATGGCATGATAATAAATTTGTCCGTGATTTTCCTTAGCGACAGATTGTTCAAGGGCCAGTTCATAATAAACAAAGGCGGCCTCTCCATCACTTTCAGAGGGGAATTTTAAATAGGCCCTTTTGTACCTCCCACCAATAATGCCCATCAAATCCGTATCCTCCTGAGCTTTTGGGTGTTCGTTAAGGATTTGAAGTGCTTCCTGTCGCCTGTCCAGGCCCTCCAGGCTAAAAATAAGGCGTTTTAATCCCGCCGCGTCTAATTCCTCCTTTCTTGACAATAGTTGTTTTACTACTACGTCATATTTTCCCAGGGCGATATTTATTTCTTCACTGTTGGTATACTGATTGTGAAATTCTGAATCAGTAAGGGTACTGAGTATAAGCCCATAACAGTCGTCATTCTCGTCTGCCGGTTTTACCATTGACAGATGTTTACCATCTATGGTTACATGATGATCGCTATTAAAAGGGGCATAACAGGAATCAATGGTAACAAACTCATCGTCTGTGGATGCCACTACTTTTAAAGCGAATGGATAAGAACCTTCGTATTGGTTCTCCCAATCTTTTCTCAGGGAGCTAATAAAATTCCCTTCACTACTCATCTCTTTGTACTTGTTGTTCCAAACTTTGGATAGTTTGGCAGGAGCAATACCATTGCTTGGTGTACCCAACAATACCAAATGCGACAGTTTATCTCTGTATTCATTCTTAAAATCTAAAATAGCCCTTTGAGCAATTAAACCGCCCAGACTGTGTGCGACTATTGCAATGCGGTCGTATTTGTCGAACTTGTATTTTACCGAAGTACAGAGGTAATTTGAAATCCTGTCAATATCTTCTATTCCGGCCCAGATATCTTTTCCCATTTCCGGACTTATATATTGAGAATACCCAAAAGGTTTCATATCCCACCCATCCATCCTTGAGTCTTTCATTAACATTTCAGGGATATTACCAAAAGTATTTCCGGCCTCCCCGGAAAAACCGTGTATGAACAAAAGAAGATTATTAGCTCCGGGAGATTCTCTAAAAATAGTTTTGACCTCTTTATGACCCTTGGTACTCTCAATTGTTGCCTCATCGGGTACTTTTAATGCTAATTTTTTACGCATTTCTTCGGGCACATAACTGAGAATAAAATTGTCGTACATTTCCAGGTTCACATAGGGTTCCTGCTTTATATTTAAGGGTGGATCAGAACTGGCTGCAGCCGACTCAATAACAGGAGGTATTGCTCTTAGAAGATAACCTGCAACCTCCAAAATGCGAACATAGGGCTCTTCAAAATGCGATTGATGATTTCCTTTTAAGGCAAGCAGTAAATGTTTGGTGAACAGGCTGTTTTTATCATCGCCCAGTTGATAGGATTCCTGCTCTTCTTTACATGAAGCAACAATTGATATTCCCCTTTCATTGTCAATTTTTTGGGCCAATCCCTCCGATTTCGCAAATTTTCCTGAACCTTTTTTATTTTTGTCCTGCGTAGCTTCAGAAACATTTTGTGTAGCGCTAAAATCACTTTTTGCAATTCCGGTGGCATGGCAGCAGTCCAGGAAGAAAATTAAACGCCTGGTGGACAGGCTATTTATGTTTTCCTTTATTTCGTCTGCCGTTACCCAGGCTGCCTTATACTCTTTCTCTGTCATTCCGTCTTTCATCCCATAGGGTACAAAATGGAAGGTATCTTCAAGCACTCCCCCATGACCTGAATAAAAAATAAAAACAGAGGAATTCTCATCGGTTATTTTCTTAAGCTTCTTAAAGGCATTGAGAATGCCTTTTCTATCTGCCTGATCCCCTTTTAACAATAATACATTGTCGGCAGGATAGCCACAAAGCTGTTTATCTGTCAGTATCTCTGCGATATCCTCGGCATCGCCAATGGTATTGAGACCATCCCAGTATTCGATACCGATGAGCAGGGCAAATGCGTTCTTTAATTTAGCCATTGTATTAGTTTTATGGAATACTTTATTGTTCGATTCGTACGCCTAGTGGCAATAGTTTAAAATAGGATAAAATTCTTCTCTTTGAAAATATGGTCTTAGCATATAATCGTTTTGGAAAGATGATGTTTCATACCAATGACCCTCGGATATGGCCTTATAGAGATATTCGAAAGTATTGGAATCGTCGTTTACAGCGGCGTAATACTGGGCGATGGCATAATCTACCTTGCCATATTGGTAATCTGCTGAAATCTCCTTTAAACTGTTGATAAGCATCTCTGCCTCAGTGCTATTACCATTTTTATCTTGTACTATCGCTAAAAGGGCTTTTTGCGAAATCAATGTAGGGTCATCCCTTATCAATTCTTTCAGCACTGTTTGAGCCGGAGTGTACTGCTCTGTCAGGATAAGCGCATCAGCGAGTATAATCTTCTGTTCAGAATTTATACTCAATGATTTGTCGTCCAGGACCGAGATTATATTATTCGAATATTTACTTGCCAGTGTTTTGTTTTTCATTATGGTAAATTCCTTGGCGGCAAACAAATAAATTTCCATCCATTCTTCTTCATTCAGACGTTGAATAGAGGAAAGCAGCTGCTGTGAAGCATCATATTTACCAGATCTTATATATGCCCTAAGCAATACTTTTTTCAGAATGGCGTATTTTTTAAGACTGGCGTATTCTTCTAACAATGCAATTGCCTCGTCATATTTCTCGAGCTCTATATTCGCCAGGGCTTTTATTTTATACCGCTCCACACAATTTTCACATTCCTGAAGTTTTATACCCTTTATATCTATTTCCGCAAATATAGAGTCAACCGCGCGGGGTTTGTTTACCAACTGCAGGGACAAGGTCATCATACTGGTGTTGGTCTCCATATGAAAAGGAGTGTAATTGTATTCCTTTTGCTGGTATTCATAGGCCGATTTATTATCGCCTTCCAAAAGCCCTTTATAAAGATTGATCAATATTTGCTGCCGGTCATACACATCCGCCCTGGAAGTAAGTTTCTGCAATAGTGAATCGGCAATGCCGTATTGTTGTGTGTTATAGTAGTACATAAATTTGTACACCTTTGGTTCAAAATAATTGCTGTCTGCAGCAATCGCTGAATTAAGCAATTCCAGATATCCATTATAATTGCCAAGTTTACTTTGATTTTTGGCTCTGCTCAGGTATTGATAAGCTTCAAAGCTTGGAGGTCTGTCCTGGAGGCTGAGAATTTTGTTTTTCTCAGTGACTAAATATCCAAGTATTCGTTCTTTTAATGCCTTTATACATTCCAAAGGAGAATTGGAATCACATTCAACGGCTTTGAAAGAAATAAGGGTTCTGTCTTTCAATACATCCCTTATGGAACATAGAAATAACAGTTTGTTCTTGTCCAGGTAAAATTCGCCTTCTACAATTTTTGAAGGTTTTAAATAATCTGTGACAAGCGTGTTTGCACCGGAAGGTCCTAAGGATGCACTATACAAATCGGAATAGTCATCAATAATTTCGGGAGAAATAACCTGTCCTACCTTGTTTTGGGTAATCCCATGGATAATCCAGTCTACGGCCATTTTACCGGCTAAATCATATTTTGGATCCATGGTATTATTATCAAACTTTAACACCGCTATTTTTCCTCCTGTCTTTACATCCGTAACATTAATATCCGTTATAAAATTCTTTCTAATAATAAACAGGGAAATACCCAGGGCAATTATGCTGATAATGGTTAAGAAGGAGAAATACATCTTCTGGAACGGACTTTTAGCAAATTTTCCGGGTACAGCGATACCTTTTTTGCGAATTAAAGGTTCTTTTTTAAAGTTAGCTGCCAACTGATACTTCCATACCCAGTACATATACAGCGGAAAGCCCACCAGTAAAATGAGCAAGAGATACGCTACAATTGAATTTGAAAAACCTAATGGTTCTGCTACAAGGGCCACAACTTGTAAAAGAACCCAACTAGAAACTATATAAATAGAAAGGTTCTTTAATACGTCGTTTTCACGGCACTGATTGATGAATTTCTTAAATTTCATTATAGGGAATGAAAAGCCTTTAATTCATTAATTAGAGGACTCGATTCTTGGTTTAGTTCGTATTTTTCACTAATATAGTGTAAACTAACTTTAAAACCACAATCATGACTAAACAAGCTGGAACGGGGTCTGGCCTTAAATCAAAATCGGGTCCCGTCATCAAATCCAAAACCGGGCCGGTGATCAAGTCTAAGACCGGGCCCGTCATCAAATCCAAAACTGGACCGGTTATTAAGTCGAAAACTGGGCCTGTAATTAAGTCTAAAACAGGACCTGTAATCAAATCAAAAACAGGACCGGTTATTAAGTCGAAAACAGGACCTGTAATCAAATCCAAAACTGGACCGGTTATTAAGTCTAAGACAGGACCTGTAATCAAATCCAAAACAGGACCGGTTATTAAGTCTAAAACAGGACCGGTTATTAAGTCAAAAACAGGACCTGTAATCAAGTCCAAAGATGGACCTAGGATAAAAGACTGTTAATAAATGGATAAACAGAAAAATGATCCGCAATGGGAAATGCAATCCAGCGGGTTATTAGAAAGACCTGCAGATTCCGGTATTTTGGAGGCAGACGTGAAGTGTCCGAAATGCAGCTGGGAAACTTCATATTTTCCTAAGGATGAGCGCCAACCTCAGGCTTGTCCTAATTGTAGTTGAATAAAACTTTACTACCAATAATAAAAGTTAACAGCATAATTCCATTCATAGGAAAAATGAATTATGTTTGTGAGCATATTGAGTGCGGCAATTGTTTGTTGACTCAATTCAATTATATTTAGAATTAATATAGAAATAAATGGATTTTAATTTGGCTGAGAAATTGGCAATTATTAAGGCTATTGATGAGGTAATTCTGGCTGATAATCACGTGGATAGGAAAGAGATCGGTTTTTTAAATAAAATACTGGTTATTCTGAAGTTTGATCCAAATTTGGTAGAGGAAGCCAGGGATATTGATGCCAAAGAAGCCATTTCTATACTGGCTTCCATGCCCACTAATAAAAAGCATGCCCTCAAAGTGATTTTAAACGAAACGGCCTTCTCTGACGGCGTAATCAGCGAAGAAGAATTCAGCCTGATAACGAGGATATTAGGCGCTGCTGGGATTGAATAGATTTCAAACAATTTCTGAATCGCTTTTTGGTTATGTGCCTATACAGTGAAAATTATTGAAAGCGCAGAGTTAAGTAAAAAGACCACTTCAAAAATTGAGGAGTTAGTTTGTTTTAAGATTCGATTTATTTGAAAACGCAATTATCAGGGAATCTCCGGATTCCGAAATTAGTGCTATAATTGATTCTTGCTAAGAAGAAAATTTACCCTTCTCTAGTTCATCTTATTCTAAGGCAGAATGGGATACTTAGTAGTCCGATAGCCGACGTAGCCACAATACAAATAGAAAGTAAAAAGCAAAAATCGCTGAACCAGACCATAATGTTCCTGGGGATAGCGAGTAGGTGCGAATGCGGGAGCGAGATTTAAAAAAATTCCCAGTACAATTATCAAAAATGCGAGAATAGAAATCCATTTAAATGCACTTCCGAGTCCATTTTTCCAGCTCAGGGAAAAGACCAGGGGTGAAAAATACCCAAGCGTCATTGAAAGCCCAAAAATATTATGAAGCGGGTGGGGAGCGGGAAAGAGGCCAATGCCTAGTTGAGATAGTCCATAAGACAAAAGAAATATTCCCGGCAGAGAAGAAAAATTGTGTCTTTTTGCAAAAGCAATTGTTCCGAAGGAAAACAATAGGAAGAGGCCCCCAATTGCAATACTAAAAATTTGCCATGTAAGAAATAGGGGAGAGCCCTTTTCTCCAATTTCACTTACAGTTTGGGCTATCATGCTGTAATCTTTCAAGATACTTCCGAGAATAATTGAACCTAAAATAAAGGCTGCTGCCGTAATCCAACCTAAAGAAAGTATTTTTTTTAAACTCAAAATATGATGTTTTCTTTAAGACGAACAGGTTTAAACATTGTTACATTTTCGGGCAATGAAGTAAACCAGTGAAATCTTACTTTCTTTAAAGTACTTATTATAAACCGGGATGTGGCTCTGGCAACTGAAGTGGTTAGAAATAATTGAAAAACTGTTGCGGCGGTACCTGTCAGGAAGCTTTGAAAAGTGCCGAACCTGTAAAAATATACTACAGTTTTAATTTTGAGGCAGAACTACTATCCAGGAAAAGTCTGGTTTCCGGATGGCTCCTTAGTATGGATGCCGGACAGTCCGTGCTTATATCCTTGTAGAGTGTATTATAGACAGCCCGGGCCTTTCTTTTATCAGGCACTACACAACTGATCGCCCTACAACCCATTATAGCAGGAATGGTCAGGGTAAGTGCCTGTTTGGGTACATCTTCTAACTTCGGAAACCATCCTTCCCCAAGTTGTTGATTTCTACAAGCCTCGTCTAATGTTACTAATTTAACGAGTTTAGGATCATTAAAATCTGCGTCTGCCGGATCATTAAAGGCGATATGACCATTTTCTCCTATCCCGATACAAGCTATATCAATAGGGTGTTTTTTTAATTTTTCTGCATAATGGTCCATTTCCTGTTCGAGATTTTCAGCATCCCCATTCAAAAAATAAACCTGCTTTGGACTAACAGCATCCAGAATACGTTCTCTTAAATACCTTCGAAAACTTGCCGGATGTGAACTGGATATCCCTTTGTATTCATCCAAATGAAAAACGGTAATATGCTGCCAGGCAATTTCTCTTTTTTTCAGTGCATCTAAAAATGAAAATTGCGAGGCGCCTGTAGCCAAGATCAGCTTTGCCGAACCGCTTTGTCTGATGGCTTCAGCTATTTTTTTTTGCACATAATTAGCTGCTGATTTTCCCATTTCAACAGGTTCGTCATAAACTGTTATATGTAATTTATCAACAGTTGTTGAGGTTTTCATGTTTAGCTTTTTACTAAATTAAAGAAAATCGATCAGGGCAAACAGGGTCGTAATCAATGAAAATAACACAACGGCAATAATACCGATGTTCAGCCTGGTATTTGCCTTATAGCTGTGCATTAATGATCTCTTATTGATAAGAATAAAAATAGGGATGGCCACGGCCGGAAGAATACACGCCTGAAAGGCCTGAGAAAAAACCATTAAAGCAGGAGGTCTTTCTTCCATAAAGACAGAACCGAAAGCAAACAATAGTGCGATAAATATTAGAATTCTGGATTGTCTTGAATGAATATTCCTAGGTGTTCCGCGATAATCGGAGACCAACCATGGCGCAATTAATACAATTGGAAAAATTGTTGAAAGCCCTGCCCCAACAATTCCAATTATCAGGATAAATGCAGCTATTTTTCCTCCGATTGGCTCAAAGAGTTCGATCATTTCGATCGTATTTTCAAGTTTTAGGCCAGAGACGTGAAGCGTTCCTGCCGCTACGGCCATGATCACACCGCTCAGCAGTAGCATCATGAATGCCGAAACAAAGGCATCTTTTTTCTCCTTTTTTAAGTCATTTATACCCCAGCCTTTTTCGGCCACAACAGTACTTCTTATTATGAATACGGCCGCGGAACATGTGGTACCGGTTATAGCGGCAATCAGACCCAGTGCGCCCGGAGTTTCGGGTATGCCGGGAATAATCCCTTCTGCTATTGCTGAAAGGCTCGGTTTAACCATAATAAATACCATCACAAATGACAGCCCCATAAGCACTACCATTACTGTCAGTATCTTTTCAAAGACCTGATAGCGACCGTACCAAAGAAGAAAATACAGAATGATTGAGAAAAATAATATAATCCATACGGTACTGATCATAAGTCCATCAAATGCCAGTCTGATCCCTTCCTGAACAAGATCGGCAACAATGCCCATAACACCGATCAACGCCAGAAGTTCTCCAATGATAAGCGCAATGATAATGTAAAGTGAAAGTATCCAACCCCATTTAAATTCGGTTTTAAAACTGAATAATGCGGTTTTACCGGTGACGAGCGTTACCTTCCCGTAAGTGACCATCAAAATATAAGTAAAAACACAGGAAAGTATTAACGCCCAAAATAAGCTCATACCATATTCGGCCCCTGTTTTTGCCATGGTTGTCACACTTCCTGTACCTATATTATAACCGATCAGGAATAAACCGGGTCCTACAGCACTCAATGCAAGGATAATTTTTTTTCTCAGACTTGCGTTTTTCATGGATTATTCTTCGGAATGAACCAGCTGGCCGGCTACGTATGTTTTTTTTACAACCATAACATTATTTTCCATGGTATACAGAATAAGATCGGCACGTCTACCCTGTTTAATTTCACCAATATCATCAAGTGAGAACATTTTAGCCGGATTAGTACTGGCCATTTTAATCGCTTCTGGCATGCTACAATGGGTAAAATCCATAATAACGCCCACACATTTGCTAATGGGTGAGGCTGCGCCTGCCAATACGTCCTCTTTTGGTAATTTCACTACATTCGATGTAAGTAACAAAACTCTCTCCCCCCGGGTATATTCACCAGGTTGCAGACCTGCCAAATCCAGAGCATCAGAAACCAGGATTGTTTTATCAACTCCTTTCGCTTTATAAAAACTTCTTACTTCCTCCCTGGTCAGGTGAAAACCGTCAGCAATGATACTTGCGGTAATGGCGTCGTTTGATAGCTGCGGCCAAATAGGGTTGTTGTGACGGTTAATTTCGTTAGCGCATCCATTTCCCAAATGAGTAGCCATTCTTGCACCGGCCTCTACCGCAAGATGTATATCGGCAGCAGAACCATTATGGTGTCCCAGGGCAACGACCAGGTCATTTTGTACACATTTACGAATAAATGGGATTGCACCTTTTATCTCTGGGGCCAGTGTTATCATTTTAATACCATTATTGGCCGACTTTTGGATTTCTTGAAATTCCTCCCAATTTGGGTTTTTGATATACTTTTCCAAATGTGCTCCCCTGAATCCTTTAACAGGTGAAATATAGGGACCTTCCAAATGAAACCCTGGAATTGATTTTCCTATTTCCGGATCTTCCCTTGCCTCCGCCAATACCGCAAAATTTCTTTTAATAAGATCGATATCGTTGGTAATGATAGTAGGGAAATAGGAGGTTACTCCGGCCTTCCACAAAGCTTTTGTCGCTTTTTTAATGCCTTCAACGGTTAAATCCGGTCCGGAAAAATCTACTCCCACATATCCGTTGATCTGTATATCTATCAATCCGGGTGCAATATATAGATCTGGCGTTTTTGCATCTGAATCCAGACGCATTAGCCCTGCTATCTTATCACTTTCAATACTTATGGCTACAGGAGCATCGTCAGTATAAAGAATACCTTTTAGAGTAATGTTGTTCTGAGCTTCGGTCGGGGAAATAAAAAGTGATAAAAATATGACAGAAACGGATATGGATTTCATACTTGTTTTTTTAGCATAATTTAAGTGTTCCGGTAATTTTTTATTCAAATTTTTCCTCTGTCCATTGTTCCATGACTACAGAATTGGTTATATATAATTGAAAAACAATTCTACAGCACTGCCTAGCAGGAAGCTTATTAGAGCTCCAATCCACGAGATCCGACCCAGGTTAAATGTATTTGAAAAGGCCAGAAAGAGTGCCGCTATCGAACAAATGATAAAGAGAACCATAGCGTAAACGGGCACTGCACTCGAAAAAAGACCGATTAAATTGAAAATAGGATCTAAAAGTGCAGTAAATGCAAATAATGCCAGCGCAAAATTGGCTTTGCTATGCCCTGTAAATAAATAAAATCCGGCAATTAAAAGCTCAACACATATCGCCAACGGCCCAAATTGATTGTAGTACTCAGCTTTAAAATAAAGCGTTAAATCCTGATGAAAAATAAGCTTGTTATAAAAAACAGCTCCCAATACCAATGCTACAGTGAGGAATATACCAGCAACTAATTTTCGGTTTATCATTGGTTTAAGTTAGACATTTTATATAAAGTAATCGTCAATCTTCAAATCCAGTATTAATAGGTCATTTGGTTATTTCCCGGCTGCTCTCCTGATTTTTATGGTTATACTATTTAATAAATTGCCAGCGCTTTTTTTGGATTTTCAATAAAAATCAAATCCATTTGTTTTCTGGTAAAACCAACCTCATAAAGCTTTGTCAGTAATACTTCTGAAATAGTTCTGTAAGGACTGCTGTTTCCGTTCGCAAATTGATTCAAAGTCAGTTTACCATCATTGTGCGCTACCGCCCAGCCATCGTCATGTGAAAGCAAAAGTTTGCTCAACAAGTTATGTTCCCGAAGCACCACAATCATCTTAACGTATTCCTCAATTCTGGTTTCACTGACCCCATCTAGACTTATCCAAATTCCCTTTTCCGCCATACTGATACGTTCTTCGTCTTGTCCATTTTGAGCATGGACCCAAATTAGCTTGTTCAAGTCAAAATTGTTTATCTCGGCCAGCCGATATTGGGATTTAATGCTTGTTCCGTCACCTGTATGCACAGCAACGGACATCCCCGTTTTTTTACTCAGTACCATCCCGGCATTGAAAATTTTTTGTTCAAGGTCATCCAGTTCTCCCTTTCCGACCCCCAATTTTATAAATCCGGGTCTGATTCCGGTATCAGCTATCCCATCTTTCCATTCTTTATACCATCTGCCCGCCAGAGATTGAGCACTTTTATTATATGCACTTTTAGGAAGGTATTTTTTGTCAACCGCGGCATAATAACCTGTATTTGTGATAATATTAATTTCTGAAAGGTCGGATAGTTCCTTTAACAGTGCCACATTTTTACCTATATAGCTGGGGGTACACTCAAAAAGGGTATTATAGCCTAAAGACTTCAGATGTATTAAATGGGGCAGTATTAAATTGATCGCCTTTTCCCGGTCTTCAAAGGGTTGGTTTGGATGAAGGGTGCCGTCAAAATTGGTGACGATATGCTCATGAATAAGGGTTTTTCCCATCTCGTCAACTGCTATTTTACCGTTTACGGTCATGACATATCCGGAATTCTGCGCATGGATCGATTCACTTAAACATCCAATATAGACCAACAAGATAGCCAGGAGACCAATTTTGTATTTCATTTAATGGACATTTTACGATTTACAGTTTGATAGTACATTTTTATAATAGGTCGTTGTATTAGTTTTCCTTTATAAGTTTAATGATAATTCCAAGTTGTCCCAAATGGTAGATGTCGTGATGTAACATGCCATTAATCAGGAAGCTGTAATCGTAATATCCTTTGAAATCCGTATCATAATATTTTTCCATTAAGAAATCATCGTCCTGTACTTTTAGCAATTCAACGAGTTTGGAAAGTGATTTACCATATTCATTCTTAATCCGATCCCATCCAATTCTTCGGAGCTTATCATTCGACAACCAATTTTCTTCACTCTCATCAGTGATGCTCCCCGTGCCTGTCGTAATTTTAAGAATCGCTTCCTTTCTCCATACAGTTAAATGAGAAATAATTTCAGCAGGGCTGTGCATTTTTGTATGCGGCCTTGTAAAAGCTTCAACTTCATTTAGGGCACTAAGTTTTTTATCGAAATTTTCTCCCATCCATAAACTTGCCTCCTGAATGTCCTGAAGTTGGGTAATTATATTTACAATTAATTTTCGCAAAACAAGATATTCATTTCCTAAGTTAATACTAATTACAAAGAGTCTATTGCACCGTGTGCATAACCCACGGATTCCGAGAGACCCGGAAGCACATCTTTGGCATCCTTTTCAAATTCTATAGCCATCACACCGGAATAGTTGATTTCTTTCAATGCCCCGATCACTGCCGGAATATCTATTACGCCCCTTCCAAATTCAACCGACTTGCCCTCCGCAGCTACCATATCCACATCTTTTAAATGCATATCATACAGGCGATCGGCATATTTTTTAACGTTCTTCACAGGATCCAATCCCAGTCTTTTTACATGACCTATATCTATACAAAGTCCTATACGGGAATCGAGCGATTTAATTTTATTGAAAACAACTTCAGGAGTAGGATATACCTCATCTCCCGGACCATGATTATGTATAGCCAACTTTATGTTCGTTTCTTTTACTTTCTCTTCGGCTAACTTTAATAGATCATGATTCGGCACCCCGATTATCACCTCCATATTGGCTGCTTTGGCATATCGAAACGCGTTTTCCACTTCCTCGGCAGTTTTCATATAGATTACACCGGCACCATACATGTGAAGTCCGGCCGTATCTACTTTCTTAACTATGTTTCGTATTTCTTCCTCGCTGCTTTCAAGGGGCATGTGCATACTCTTGACAGCAATTTTTTTTAGGTTTAGTCTGTTGGCCATCTCAATAGTTTCATCCAAACTAAATTCCCGTGTGGAATAGGAGGCCAATCCAAGTGTCAAGCCTGAATTCTCAAGAACTTTAAGGCTTTCTCTATTGAAATTCCTGAAGGTGGTAGCGTTCATAACGTTACTCGCTGCGGCTATTCCACCAAGACCGAGTATTTTTAAAAATGAGTTTCTGGAGTATTTCATGACTACTTGTTTATTGGAATTATTATTAAGTTTTTATAAATAACTGTTTAAATATGCGTACGGTGTCCTTTATGGCCCTCTCTGGCTTCAACGCAGTATCTGAAATGCCTGAAACAACACGCGAAATATCGTGGTCTACCTTTCTTTGTTGATACCAGGTATGTGGAGCTGCTGCAGTTAAGTATGCCGAAAAATTATGATGCCCGGACCCGGGACGTTCACCTATTATGTGGATGATACCTTTATTAACAGAATTCTTATCCTTTTGTCCAAATAACACTTCTCCACAGGAATAACCGGCGCGGACCCTGCCATTGGTCATAACAATATTCTCATCACTAACCCTAAAATTATTTTGCTGTAATGATTTGATTAAGCCATTAAGATAAGGTTTCAAATGACCCTCATCCATTAAAGCCCGTGCATTGAGTCCGTCAGAGATCACTATTTGCACATCAGGTTCCTGAGCCTCCCATTTTTTGCGAATATCTTCCAGTATCCTGAAAGCTTCTGAACTCAGTTGTTCTCCAGATTCGGGGTGATATACATAATCTTTGCGGTCTTTGGATTGAGTTACGATGGCTTTATGCTTGGGAATGGATGTCACAAAAGAGGAGCTCATTGCCATCCAGAGGCTCACTTTTGCATCCTCGTACATTCTGTGAACCTCGCGGTCCAGTTCCGGATTCAGGTCCCAGGGGTGCTGTCCGTAACCCTCTGCTATTGGTACGCCCCTTTTTCGTATCCTTTCAAGACAATTTTGCCCTTCTTTATATATTTCTGCCCGACTCCTGTTGTCCTTATTTGCCAGACAATATTGGTAATATACCCAAATGGGGTCTCCAAAATGCTCTGTAGGCTGGTCATTTTCATCAATTACCTTCAACTCTTTAAAAAAATCCCACATGGCATCGTTAACCTTGTAGCCAAACTGCTCCCGTATCTTTACATGATTATTAAAAGCCGTGGTAAGGTAACTTAACATTGGATCATTTTTGGTGGGCAGGGCCATAAGGTAGGCCGGGTTGGCAGGCATTATTTGTTCAATACACCAGTCAAGATCTTCCAGGTTTACGTCCATATGCAAAGTAGAACAGATATCAAGACCTATGGTCAGCCCGTGTAGTTTCCCCATCAAGGTGTCTTCCAGGCAACACCTTACCAATTGTTCTTTTGTCTTAAATACCTCCGGTCCAATAAAGCCGGCTACATCGTTTAAATGAACCCACGGAACTTCGTTCGGGGTTTTACCCTCTGCCATTTTCTGTTTTAGGGCGCGCAAAAAACCGTATTTTCTGGCTTCGTGTATTACCATATCAAAACCTTCACTATGTCCGTTGGTAAAATCGGCGCCCTGCCCTGTTTCGGCATACAAACCATATCGGGCATTTCGTTTGCCTGTATGATCAAACATTTTTTCTATAGTAACATCAAATGTTTGGTTGGCCTTTACTGTACCGGCCAGGCTTTGAAACCAAATTCCGGTGGTACCTGGCTGCATTTCTTCAACTTTTGCCTGTACATCTATGTGAGATAGCACACAATTTGGAATGGTGTGTTGCAGCCCAAATGTGTTAATAATATTGTGTAGTGCAGCTTCTATTTTGGCGACCGAGCCGGGTTCGCTTGATACTGGATTGGTGCCTAATACTAAATCTCCGACCCCATAGGACCATGCATCAAAAACCTGCCAGATGATGTCCTCAATATTGTCAGTAGGAGAGTTGGGTTGTACCCGTGCACTCAAATAGCCTTTACTCCCAATCTTGCTGTTAGGTAAAGGATTGAATACTTTTTGCGAAAGCAAAATCAATTCTTCATTGCTCATCAACTTTACAAGGCAGCCAATAATATCACTGCTAAGACCCGGCATTATTACTTTTATGGCATCTTCAGATGCCGTCAGCATAAAGTGCTGTAATTCGCCCATGGTCAGCGTCTGTATTGAAGGGTTTTGAAGCGTGGTTTTTGCGATCAACTCCTGAATACCGTCCTTGTACAATGGGTTTTCATCCAAATCGCTTACTTTGGTATTGGAGAGTAAGATTCTGGCGTTAAGTCGTGAGGCCTCGTTGTCCGCAGCCACACCAATTGTGAGGTCGCCCTCTTTAAATTCATTCGTCGCTCCAATCAGTTGCCGGTAAAGGGTCAGATCCGGATTTCCGGCTATTCTTTTTACATAAGCAAATATATCTTCTCCCTGCAGTGGAGTGCTTACACTAACTCCTTTGATGGGGGGCATTTTATTTGCTGAGCTCATAAAGTCACAACTGCTGAACAACATTACAGAGGTTCCCAGAAGGCCCAATTGGGCTAAAAATCCTTTTCGAGTGGTATGTTCCATCCTTGGGTTGAACTTTGATATAATTGCTGAACCAGGAGCTTGTTAAGGTCTCGCTGGCAGCATATTTCTTATGGCAGAAATTTTCCACCTATCCTCCTCATAGACGACGATAAACGAGCTCCACATTTTCCTGATGGTGCCATCAGCATTCTGTATTTCATATCGGGCATCTGCAATTGCGCTTTCAGAATTAAGAAACCGAAGTTTTTCAATTTTGAGCGTTCGTGATCCGGGGTTGCTGGCTGAACTTCTCAGCATCCCTTTCATGGATTCCTCTTTACCATTTCGCCAATTGCCCGAAGAAACCAATTGATCTACCTCTGAAGCCAAAATACGCTCGAGCAACAATGTATCTTTTGTTTCGCGCGCAAGGGCGTAAGAATCGACCAATGAATAAATGTCTTTACTTTGATCAGCATAGGCTGGCGTATCCTGAGAATGTGTCAGGGACACGGCAATGCAAGTAAAGAGAATAAAAAGGAAACTGTTTTTCATGATCAGATAATTTTTTTTATTCTTTTCTAAATTCATTTTCAATTAACGTTTAGTCCGTACATTAAGCAGTTTAGGCATTATAGGAACAATGTCTTAGTTTGTCTTTAAAAATTAGCTGTTTACCAAGCCAGAGCTACTACATATTTACATGCTTCATTCTAATGAATAAGGCCAAAAAAAATATCCAATAGCTATTACTATAAAGATGATGATTGCTGCACAACCAACAAAAAAGCAGCTTTTAAATACTTCTTTAGTTCCGACAACCTCTTCTTTCACGTGATGATAAATTAAGTTTTAAATTAACGAGAACCTAAATTTTGATGCTTAAGGAAGGTTTTATAAACGTTATATCAATTTAGTAGCCTACTAAATCGTCTGGTCTACAGAACGTGATAAGCCATAGTGATATCCAAATTTTATTCAACTTTTAAGGCATTAGCTTTTTTTTCTGAATCAAAAGCACTTAAATTTACATCATTAAATTCTCTTTATAAAATACCATATTCAGCGGGGGACCAAAGTAACTTCCGTATTTCTTTGACCATTGGGTTTTGGTCAAGGCATTCTACACATAATTTTATAAAGAAATCAAATGAAAAATATTACAAAAATAGCCATATTAGGTGGTGGTGGCAGAACAGGAAAGTTTCTTGTTTCCCAATTAATTGCTGAAGGATATAATGTAAAGCTATTACTTAGAAATCCAGAAAATTTTACAATAGAAGGGCCATCAGTGGAAATTATAAGAGGTGATGCTCTTGATGCTGAAGCGATTCACAGACTGCTCAAGGATTGTCAGGCCGTAATTAGCACTGTAGGGCAGCGCAAGGACGAACCTTTGGTTTCGAGCGCAGCAACTACCCATGTTCTAAATTCGATGAAGTTTTATGGAATAAAGCGCTATATCCTTGTTGCTGGTTTAAACGTCGATACTCCTTTTGATAATAAGAGTGAAAAAACACAGATGGCCACGGATTGGATGGCAGCTAATTTTCCCGAACCCCATGCTGACAGACAAAAAACCTATACTATCCTGGCATCTAGTGATTTAGACTGGACCCAGCTAAGGGTCCCGCTAATTGTATTTACAGAAATCAGGGCTCAAATTATTACGAGCCTCGAAGATTGCAAGGGAGATAAAATCAATGCTGCTGATATAGCAGCATTTATTATAGAACAATTGAATGACAGCAGCTATTTTAGGCAGTCGCCCTTTATAGCGAATACCTGATTTTAAAAGTGGACTATGAAAATAGCTTGCTAATAAAAAGTTTTAATATTTAGATTGGAAAACGGACTTTGACCATTTACAAAACAAGCTTTTTAAGAAGTGTCTACTTTACTTTATTCAGTTGAAGAATAGAAAGAACGTGCAAAAACACGGCAACAGGCATTAAAAAACCGGCAATTAAGACATAAGGATATGTCAATGCTTCCAGTGGTAATAAAGGAACTTTACTTCCGTAGATTTCCGGTTTGTATATCGTGGTCATAAATAAGAAAATAATACTTGCGATGACCATTAAACCGAGGTAATTCCAAACCAGCACTGTTTTTCTTGGAAGTACTTTTTTATTGTAAACGAGAAATGCTATTATTGGTGCGGTAAATGCAAAAACCATATCAAAATTATATCCTTCAATGGTTACCTGATAATGCAGAATTCCGTGTGCTACTGAAAGGACGAAAAGCGTTTCTACAAAAATCCTGAAGGATTGAAAATAGATAATCCAATGCTCCGGAATACTTTTAATCCATTTTTTATTTCTGTTCAGATATAAAAATATCCCGGTAAAAATAAATGACGGCAGTATAAAGGCAAATGCGAAGCGAGGCGGAAAATCGTATGATTTTAGAATATCTCCAGAGGAAATGAAATAAATAAACACTTGCCAAAAAAGTAAACTAAAAATAAGTGTTAGTTTATCTCTTCCCGGGTTTTTGCTGGTTTCCTTTATTGCCTTAAAACCAATAAAAAATATGAAAACTACTGTAGCGAATGTCAATCCAATGTATCCTAATTTAAGGCACATATTCCTTTATTTTAGTCGTTTTTTAAACTTCCAATTTTCTGTCCCATCTGCACGCTGATGGCATTGAGCCTGTTTTTTTCAAACAACATCAATACCGTAGAACCACCATAAGCAAAATGCCCCAATTTGTCTCCTTTGTAAACTTCAACAGGAGCAGTTTTCCGAACATTTTTGTACTTTTTTTCAAAGTATACTGAGCCTATGGTTTGCAACCCAATTGGAATTATTGCAATATGACCGTAATCTTTAGTATCTATTATGAAATAGCCGTGCTTAAAGTCCTGAAACACGCTATAATCTTTGTTGTATGCAACATTACCGTTGTTTATCATATCCAGAATATCGGGCATACCAAACAAGCGATTTCCCACATCCTGTTTAGATTCGACAAGAGAACCGGATATGGGTGCATGGAAATGATGGTAATTAGTCGGCAATAGGAAAACGGCTAAAGCCGTACCCCCAATAAATTTATCGCTGTAGGGTGACGAGGCCAGTAATTCCGATAAATTCAAAGTCATTCTACCTTTTGTAGGAATTTCTGAGTCTAATGAAATATCATTGTTTATCATATTTATTACACCGTCTGCCGGGGATACTATAACAGAATTATCATGGATGGCCTCTATAGGTCTTGCCCCGGGTTTTAAATCTCGAGTAAAAAAATCATTAAAGGATTGAAAACCACCAATGGGCAAAACATAATCTTCGTTCTTCATTTTTGGGTTAGAAAGCCACCCAGCTATATTTTTGGCGGAGTTTGGACTATCCATATAATTCCCCCTTTCTTCTATAAAGTTCAGGGACCAGCTCAGGCCAGGTTCTTCCATTATGAATTTCATCCCATCGGGATTTTTATAGTACAAAAACGAAAATTCTATTATGCGGTCCAAACCATTCTGTGTGGTGGGCAAGAAATAAAACCAATCATTTAAAAAGGCATATAAATCCTGAATATCTTTATTTTTCCATGGATTAGATGTGCCATCAGGAAGATCGTTGATATTTTTAAACATACTGTCTATCGTGGACCGAAATTCCTTATCAGCAGCATAAAGATCCCTGAGGCTTTTTACAGCTTGGCAATCGTTTTGTGCAGAAAGATTAAAAGAAGCAATACTTATTATACCAATGATAAATAATAATTTCATTACAGATAAATTTCTCATGTATTTTAATTAGACCAACTAATAATTAGATTTATATAGTGTTCCTTTGATCAAGTGTGGAATTTTACGAGGATAACTTCATGTTCAAATACCTTTCCATGATTACATTAAAATGTCTCAACTCATGCCCTGCAATATGATAGGCTAAGCCTCTTACAGTTCTTTCATTGATGATACTTCCGTCTGTTTCTATTCCCATCCCGCTTCTTAAAAAACTAGTGGCAGGTAAATTTTGAAAAAGGGAAATGGTCGATTTTCTGACCGCTTCATACTCTTCGAAGATACTATCCAGGCTTCTTTCATTGGCATTGGAATATTTAGCATAATCGTTTTCTTCAAAACCATGTAAGGGAGTTTTGTCGTTCCGGGCATATCTCAATGCCCTATATGCAAAAATGCGTTCATCGTCAATGAGGTGTATCAAAATTTCTTTTATTGTCCATTTGCCCTCTGCATATCTGTAATAAAGTTTTTTCTCCGGGACGCTGTAAATAAACTTTTTGATTGTCAAGAAATTTCGCCAAAGATGTTCAAGTATGCGGCCATCATCATCCAGTAAATCCATGTAAATTGTTGAATAATCCGGATATTCACCCGGAATAGGTTTGTCAATTGTTCTCATAATAGGTATGACTTTTATTTAAAATTTTTTGCCCAGATTTTTGCCCAACCCCCCAAAGGAGCCAGAAGTTCATATAATTCCTTTCCGTACCTGGTTAGTGCATAACCATCTAAAGTTCGTTCTATCAAGTAGGAATCCTTAAGTTCTTTAAGTCGCTTATTCAGGGTTGTAGGGGAAATGGACTCACAGTATTCCTGAAGCTTTCTAAAAGTACTAGGGCCACGGTACAGATGCCAAACAATACCCATAGACCAGCTTCGGCCTAGTAGGTCTAAAAGTGCCATAATGGGTTGCCCGGTCTTTGACCCCCTGACGGGTTTTCCTGGTATTGGTAGTGCCATATTTTCTTTTGCTACATATATAATAGCAAAGCTACATAAAATGTAGCATCTTGGCAAAATATAAGTGATAAATTCCGGTAAATATTTATATGCGAACATACACGCCAGGGTCTGCATGCGGAATTTAGCAATCCAGTGCTTGGAAATATATAAGGAAGTACCCTTTATTGATAATTAAAATTGATAACCGATTAATTATATTATAAAACCTATATTTAATAGTGACACAATTTGATATTGATTTAAATGGTATTGAAACCCTTTAATCTGTTTTTTCTTCTTTTTTCAATTGGAATCCTTTCCCAGGAACTTCCACCAATTGAAAATTTCACTCCAATTAACTATGGCGCTGAAAACCAAAATTGGGGTATTACTCAATCCGATCAAAAAAACATTTACACAGCAAACAATGGTGGTCTTTTAGAATTTAATGGCGCTTTCTGGAGATTATATGGGTCGCCCAACGGTTCTACGATTAGGTCGGTCCAAGCCGTGGACGATATCGTCTATACAGGTTGTTATATGGAGTTTGGTTATTGGGAAAAGAATGCGGTCGGTGACCTCATCTACAATTCGATCAGTAGCGAATTGACCATACCTCTATTAGAAGACGAGGAATTTTGGAATATAGTAGAAATGGATGATTGGATGCTCTTTCAAAGCCTTGAACGCATATATATCTACAATATTTCCGATAAGGCAGTTAAGGTGATCGATTCGAAATCTACAAAAGCACAAATATTCAATTTTGAAGGTACCATTTATTTTCAAAATTCTTCGAGCGGACTATTTAAAATTGAAAATGGAGCGACTGTTTCGGTTTCCGATGACCCGCTTATCACTGGTTCTGTGGTCGCCGGAATTTTCTCAATAGACAACAGGCCTTTATTGGTCACCGAGAACGGGGCCTTCTACTTTTTTGATACAGAAAAGTTGACTCCCTGGAAAGCTCCTTTTGAAAATGAATCCGCTTCAGTTAGTGTTTATAGTAGCTTACAACTAAATGACGGCAGTATTGTTTTGGGTACGATTTCGAATGGAATTTATCAGATTGGCAGGGCTGGAAACATTCTTCGCCATATTGACCAGGAAAATGGATTGAACAACAACACGGTGCTGTTCATTTATGAAGACATTGAAAATAATCTTTGGCTTGCATTGGATAATGGTATCAGTGTCATTAATTTGAACTCCCCGTTCAATGAATACATAGATAAAAATGGGAAGTTGGGAGTTGTTTACGCTTCTGCGACTTATCAAGGCGATTTGTATTTGGGTACGAATCAGGGGTTATTTTACAAACGCACCAACACCGGTAGCGAATTTAGTCTTGTGGAGGGTACTAAGGGTCAGGTGTGGCTGTTAAAAATAATTGATGATATACTCTTCTGTGGTCATAATAACGGGACCTATGTTATTGAGCAGGATAAGTCTCGACTCATTTCAGATTTTCCTGGTACTTGGGACCTCAAACCTATTCCTAATCATGAAAACCTTTTACTTCAGGGTAATTTTAATGGCCTGAGTGTCCTTGAAAAAGACAATGGTATTTGGCAATTGAGAAATTTGGTTGAAGGCTTCGATATTTCCAGTCGTTTTTTTGAATTTATAGGTGAAAATCAAGTTGCTGTAAACCGTGAATACAAAGGTATTTTTAAACTTGATTTTGATCGGGAGTATAGAAAGATAGTAAAAGTTGAAAACGAAGTTTCAAGGGGTATAGGTGCCGGTTTAGTAACTTATGGAGGAGACGTACTTTACACTTGCAATAACGGGGTTTTTAAGTTTGATGGAAAACAAAAAGAATTCGTTGCAGATTCAATATATACTAATCTATTTTATAGGACGGATGATGATCCGGTTGGTATTTTTATTTCAGATAATAAATCAAAGCGTTTATGGTGTTTTACGAACAATAGTATTATTTATGTCTCTCCGGGAAAATTTAATGCTGCTTCTAAACTTAGAAAGATAGCTATATCTGATTACGTTCGAAAAAATCGGGGAGTTTTAGGGTTTGAAAGTTTAACCCCTTTGGCAGGCGATAGGTATTTGATAGGAATTTCGAATGGATATCTAACCCTGGATTTAAAAAAGTTGAGCACCAAAGAATATTCCATAGGAATTAATGGAATATCAAGAAAGTCGAACAATTCGCAATTTGAGAAGATAGTAAAGGATAGTGCTACAACCTTTAAGTTTTCTCAGAACAACCTTTTCTTTTCATATAATGTAGCTGAATATGATAAGTAAGTAGAGGTCAAATATCAATATCAGCTAGAAGGGATTTATAACAGTTGGAGCGATTGGTCAAATGATGCCAGCGCATCTTTTGAAAATTTACCTTTTGGTAATTATAAATTTAGTGTTCGGGCTAAAGTAGGTAACGACTTTTCGATTAATGTCGCCACTTATAGTTTTAGAATAGAACGGCCCTGGTATCTTTCAAACCTGGCAATCTTTCTTTATGTACTAACGTTGGTGCTAACTGCAACACTTATTCATAAAATCTACAAAAGATATTACCGAAAGCAGCGAGAGCAGCTCTTGAGGGAGAACAAAAAGAAGCTAAAACGAAAACAACACAAGGCGCAGAGAAAAATAATACAGATTAAAAATGAAAAGCTTGAGGAAGAGGTCGAAAGCAAAAATAGGGAGCTGGCCATATCGACAATGAGCATCATCAAAAAAAATGAGTTTCTGAATGCCATAAAAGATGAATTAAAGGGGATTGCAGAAAATCCTCAAATAAAATCTGTTATTCGAACGATAGATAGAAATATTAACAATTCAGATGATTGGAAATTCTTTGAAGATGCCTTCAATAATGCAGACAAAGATTTTTTAAAAAAAGTAAAAAATATACACCCGGAGTTGACCGCAAACGATTTGCGGTTATGTGCGTACTTGCGCCTGAATTTATCTTCAAAAGAGATCGCCCCTTTATTGAACATTTCTGTTCGAAGTGTGGAAGTTAAAAGATACCGCTTGCGAAAAAAAATAAACCTATCGCACGAAAATGGACTGGCCGACTATATTATGCAAATTTAAATGCTACAACAGTAAGTCGATTTACCACAACATTACCCATACACATCTTCATTTAACTCAAGCAGAATTTGTTTTTACCTCAATTGATTAAATAAGCCAAAAGGTCCTGATTTACAAGGGATAAAACCTATTATTAAACTTTTTATTGCACTGTATGTATTTTGTATGGGTTGTATTTATCAATTCTTCTTTCCAATACATTAAATTGCAAACGTCTTTCAACGAAGGAAAATATTGTAATTTTTGCTGCAAGACCAATGCACAAATCCATAGCAAGCTCAGAACGAGTATAAAAAGGAATATTATGAAAAAAATAAATTACATTATTGCGACACTCTTTGTGATTTTATTGAGTTGTTCAGAAGAAGAAAAGATGTCCGAGTTGATGACTCCATCAAATCTCGTAGTAACATCAGATATTAGTAATGATGGTTCGGGAAAGGTTACATTTACCGCTACCGCTACAAATGCCTCTTCATTTAGTTTTGATTTTGGTGACGGGACGGGCATGGAATCATTTACTGGAATTGTGGTGAAAATCTATCAGATGGGAGGGCAGAACACCTATAGTGTTTCTGTGACAGCAAATGGATCTGGTGGTTCAAGTGTTTCGGAGACCATGCAGATAGAGGTAAATGTTGCCGGGGGTTCATCTGAGAATGCTGAGATAATTTCATACCTCACCAACGATGGGTCAAAAACCTGGTATCTGTCGGCAGCAGAACCCGGACATCTCGGAGTAGGCCCTGCAAGGGAAGGAATTGACGGCGATTGGTGGTACGCCAAATGGTATTCTGCCCAGGCTTTTGAAAAGTGTGGCAGTCCCGATTCGGATTGCCTGTGCGATGATGAACTGACCTTTTCAGTCGATGGTGACGAAATATCATATACGCTCGATAACAAGGGGCAGACTTTTTTCAATGCCGCGCATAAAGATGTTGTTGGAGGTACCCAGACAGACGATTTTTGTTATGATTTTGACAGTTCGGGCACCAAAGCGGTTACCCTGTCAGCGGTTGAGGGTAATGTACCAGAGGCCGAAACAACAGGAACGCAAATAGATTTTTCAGATGGTGGGTTTATGGGATACTATGTTGGGTCTTCGACCTATGAAATTCTATCCATAAGTGAAGATTTACTGTATGTGCGCACCTATGACGCCCTAAATCCTGATTTGGCATGGTACCATAGATTTACTTCGGAACCTGCAACCGGGGGCGGAAACGAAATGCTTGAAACCATTTATACAAACCTGGTCTGGTCTGATGAATTCGACGTAGACGGTGCCCCTGATCCTGCCAATTGGACCTACGATCTTGGTGCAGGAGGTTGGGGAAATAACGAATCACAAACCTATACAGATGACCCTGATAATGTTGTCGTCGAAGGGGGAGTGTTGAAAATTACGGCCAAGTCTGAGGGCGGTGAGGCCGCGATTCACTATTTTGATGATATTACTTTAGTCGCAACAGGAGGAGCGTCTTCTTCAGTGGATGATTTCGAAGGAACCGCGCCATCATTTACTGGTTTTGGAGGTGTATCGACACAGGTTGTGGCAAATCCTGATGCATCCGGTGAAAATATATCTGCCATGGTGGGAGAGTCCACTAAACCTTTAGGTGCGGAAACCTGGGCCGGATCTTTCTTTGATGTTTCTGCCCCATTGGATCTGATGACATATTCAAGTATCAGTATGAAAACCTGGTCTCCAGCAGCTGGTGCCGTTGTGAAATTAAAACTTGAAAATTCAGCGAATGCCGATGAAAATTTTGAAGTTGATATGAATACCACCGTCGCTGAAAGTTGGGAAACGGTGACATTTGATTTTAGCGCAGCTCCGGCATTTAGTTTTGACCGCATAGTTGTGTTCTTCGATTTTGGAGTGAGCCCTGAGGGGGTCTATACTTCTGCTCGAATCAAATCAGAGAACTTATATGAGTTTACTTATGGTAGGGTAGAGATTAGGGCAAAACTTCCATCCGCCGGAGGTACATGGCCTGCACTATGGGCGCTGGGCGCTAATTTTGATACTGTCGGATGGCCTGATAGTGGTGAAATTGATGTTATGGAACATGTAGGTAACAATGCCAATATCGTTTCAAGTGCCTTACATTATCCCGGTAACTCTGGTGGAACTGCGGTAACTGGTTCTATCCCAATACCGACGGCTACCTCAGAATTTCATAATTACACGGTAGAATGGACTCCAGACAGCATTAAGTTCGTAGTTGATGATGAATTTATCCATACCAGTTTTATAAATTCTTCTGAAACGCCGTTTAATGCCGATTTCTTTTTCATAATGAACATCGCCATGGGCGGAACACTTGGTGGTACTATTGATAGCGCCTTTACCCAGGACACTATGGAAGTGGATTATATAAGAGTTTATCAATAAATAATATTAAGGGATAGGAAAAGGTCGGTAGTTGGAAACAAGCTACCGGCCTTTTTTTTATCCATAATTAATTAAAAAAGCGCTTGTACCGTGCACTGCTAACTGTTTACTGATTACTCTACCCAGCCCCATCATCTCGCAGCCTTTTTCAATCATCCACGGGATAATCATAAAAGATTTCGTGTTTACTGTTCACTGCTCACTGTATACTGCCTACTGTTAATTGTGTATTGAGAAGTGACGAATAAAGAGGTTTATTTAAAAGGTTGACGACCGTCATATTTTCCTTATATGAAATAGTTTACCATAAGGAAATTGTTAAATATAAAAAGTATTTTACCGAACGTTAGGTTATTAATAAGTTTTTTTATACGTTTGTGTAGAAATTTAAAATTAGCCTGTTGAGACCAAAGAAAATTGAAGATAAAAAACTGATATTAAATCTTATGTCTGTTTTGCGAAAAAAAGGATACGAGGGTTCCAGTTTAAATCAACTGGCTGAAGCAGCTGGTTTAAAGAAAGCTAGTTTGTATCATCGGTTTCCAGGAGGAAAGAAAGAGATCACGGATGCTGTACTGGATTTTGCGGATGAATGGGTAAAAGAGCACGTATATGAGCTCCTTTCTGACAGTTCAATCACTCCTAAAGACAGACTTAACAAGGTTATTAAGATCATAAACGAAGACTTATATGACTATGGCCATGAAATGTGCTTGCTAAGAGCTCTCTCCATGGATGCCGGACAGGGATTATTTGGAAATAAAATTAAGGGTAGCATGACTACTTGGATTGATGCTTTCACAGTCTTGGGAATCGATTTTGGTTATGACAAAGAGATAGCAGTAAAAAAGGCGGTGGAAGTACTAGTGCACATTCAAGGGGCCTTAGTTGTTTCCGAAAGTCTGGGTTCTGTAGCACCCTTTAATGAGGTTTTACTCGCTATTGAAAATATGTATATAAAGAGTTAAAAAATTTGCACAAGAGCATTACCGAACGTTTGGTTAGTATCTAAATAAATTAATTGTAAGTAGAATAGGGACAAACTTAATTGACAAATAGTGTCTGAGGGCTAAAAAAGATCAAAACAATAATGTAGCATATAGTAAGCTAAGCGTATTAATTAATAAATTTTAAAAACATGCAAGATTCAAAATCAGAAGATCACGCAGCAATTAAAGAAATAGTGGAATTGTATATAGCCGGGGGTAAATCAGGAAACCCAGAAGTGATGTCTGATGCCTTCCACAAAGATGCTACAATTTATGGATGGATATATTCCAAGACCGAAGAATCAATTGAAAATATTGAGGTAGCCGGACCTATTCAATTACTATATGATTTTGTAAACGAAATAGGACCCGCAGACCAACTGAAAGCAGACTTCGTGCGCATAGATATTGTAGGTACTTCCGCAAACGTAAAACTGGAATTGTATAATTGGAAGGGAATAAGATTTACAGATACGCTTAATCTTATTAAGAAAGATAATAGATGGAGAATTGTAAATAAAATTTTTGACCAAATAGTTTGAGAGCCATGAGCGAATAAGTACTGAATATAAGGTTTTTATGTAATGAACATATTACGAGGTATTATGATCGGCACTTTTTCTTAAGCTCAATGGATAAAGCAACACATTTGTTGAAAATAAGAGCGAGGTTAATTTATTCACCTGAATGAAAAGAAAACCTGGCCCTAATTTTTTTATCGAATTGTATTACCGAACGTTAGGTTTTTAACCTACAGAGGTAATTAACTCCCTATTGGGGCAAATAACAAAATATAAAAAAGAGCCTATGGAAGAAAACACCAAATAGTCTAAAGGTATATGTAGCTCTCATGGAGTTGCGAATACCACAACAAAGAGCAACAAGTAACGGGGAAAATTAATACCCGTTCTAATTATCAAAATGATAGCATTGCTGACGTTACGTCTGATGGTGCTTCACAACGACATCTCAGTATATGAGAACCACATAATAATTTCAGTATAACTAATAAAAATAAGGACATGGATCGATTTAAAGCATTAAAATTTGAACAAGCAAGTGAAAACTCACAAAGTATTTTTAAGAGCATTAAGGGCAAAGTAGGTATGCTGCCTAATTTGTACGCCGCAATGGGCATTTCAGACAAACTCCTGGGGGGCTTTTTAACTTTTTCAGAGACACTGAAAAAGGGAGAATTTAGTAACAAGGAACACGAGGCTATTGCACTGGCAGTAGCAGAGGCCAACGCCTGTGCGTACTGTTTATCAGCGCATACCGCCATAGGTAAAATGAATGGCTTCAGTGATGAAGATACTTTGCGCTTGCGGTATACAACAATAAAAGATAAAAAACTCAAGGCACTTGTCACCCTTGCCGCACAATTAGTAGAACAAAAAGGGCACCCTTCTGATGATACTGTTCAAGATTTTTTTACAGCCGGATACAACACAGCCGCATTTGCTGAACTAATAGGCTCCGTAGCGTTGAACATCATAACCAATTATATGTTCCATAATGGGAACTATGAAATAGATTTTCCTTTGGCTGAAAATCTAGAAGAAACCAATTTTATAACCCAGTAAATTTAAACATGATGAAAAAAATCACATTAGGACTCGTCGCCATCGCACTGCTAACCTTTGGAGTATATTCATTTAAAGGAGCAAATGTCAGTAAGACCTATGCAGAGGGTGAAATTCGTTCAAATCAGACCTCTTATCATACTATTGAAGTAGATAATATTGATATTTTTTACAGGGAGGCCGGGAATAGGGATAATCCAACAATTCTTCTTTTACATGGATACCCCACTTCGTCTCATATGTTTCGTAACCTTATCACAAACTTGTCCGACCAATATCATATTTTGGCGCCGGATTACCCCGGATACGGGCGAAGCGAACAGCCTGCAATAAAAGAATTTGCATATACTTTTGAGAACATGTCCAGGATTGTTGAGCAATTTTTGAAGGTCAAGAAAGTCAATAAATTTAGTATTTACTTAATGGACTATGGTGCGCCGATTGGATTTCGAATAGCCGCCAACCATCCGGAAAAAGTTGAGTCGCTTATTATTCAGAACGGCAATGCCTATGAAGAGGGTTTGCGAGATTTTTGGATTCCCATTAAGAAATACTGGAACGATTATAATATTGAGAATGGACAAGCACTTGAAGGGTTTCATTCTCCTGATGGCCTAAAATGGCAATACACCCATGGGGTAGGAGATAGTGCAAAAATAAGTCCGGATAACTGGCATATTGACCTGCAGCATTTAACACGGACCGAAAACAATGATATCCAATTAGCGATGTTTTATGACTATCGTACTAATGTGCCACTATACGCTAAATGGCAGCAGTATTTCAGAGAACATCAGCCTCCAACGCTTATCGTATGGGGAAAGAACGACTATATCTTTCCGGCAGAAGGTGCGTATCCTTATCAACGAGATCTGAACAACGTAGATTTCAATTTACTGGACACCGGTCATTTCGCCCTTGAAGAAAAAGGAGATGAAATCGCAAGACATATATTGAGGTTTTTGAAAAAGAACAACATCAAATAATTTTAAAAATCTGTCATAGGGAGTTTATCTAAAATGGATATTTCTCCCTTTGACAAATTGCTGATACTCTGAAGTATATAGCAATTATTTAGGCTGAACTGTAAATGACTTAAGAGCATTGTACTAACAAGGAATAGGTTGTATAATTCTTGAAGGCTGGAATCCAGTCACTTATTAATTTTATTAGTTATGAATATCAGGTATAAAGTCCAAGTATTATTAGTTGTAGGTCTTCTTTTTAAGTCCGGCAGTGTGTTTACGCAAACTATGCAAGAAAATCAGACTCAAATGGAAAATCACATAACAATTTCATCTAAGTTATCCAATTCTCTATCTAACGAGACTTTTGGGAATACCTGGCCTTATAAGCCGCAATTTATCGATATAAAAGGATTTAGTATGCATTTTGTTGATGAAGGCCAGGGTGAGGTAATACTGGCAATTCATGGGGAACCTACTTGGGGATATCTTTTTAGGCATCTTATTAAGGCACTTTCTTCAGATTATCGAGTCATAGTTCCTGATCATATGGGGTTCGGAAAAAGCGAAACTCCACAAAATAGAAGTTATTTACTACAAGACCATATTGACAATTTAGAGCAATTCGTACTTGAACTCGATCTTAAAGATATTACATTGGTGATGCACGACTTTGGTGGTCCGGTAGGTATGGGATTGGCTATCCGCCACCCAGAGCGAATTAGGCGTATTATTAGCACCAACGGCCCAACACCTCTTGGACAACCGGACCTGGGCAACGCTCTTTTACAGAATGCAGTTGATTCTCCCTGGTTCAGCTGGATTTTTAAGGCATCAAATGATGGTACCCTTGAAGACGTACTAAGTCAGTTAGACTACAATATACTCAGTACACTAAAACTAAATGGTTTTGAAAATAACAACCTCATCACGGATACCTGGCTAAGGGCTTATAGGGCGCATTTTAATACTCCGGAACAAACATTAGGTGCCATAGGTTGGGCAAAAGGCTTTGCAGAAGGAACGCATAAATTTGAACCTGCAGATAAGACTACTATAAACAAGTTGTCCAAAAAACCCACAATGGCAATTTGGGGAATGGCAGACAAAACATTGCAGCCAGAGCACTTTCTACCCCTATTTGAACAGGCATTTCCGGTTGCTAAGATCCATCGTTTGGATGGAGTAGGTCATTATAGCCCTGAAGATGCTCCGGATCAAATAGCGATATTAATCAGAGAATTTCTTGAAAATAATTAAATGAATCATTTAGCTTAAAGTGAAAAAAATAGGACATACTATAATAAAAACATCACCAAGTATTATGCTTGGTATAAATCGAATTTTGTTTGGGATCGTTCAAATATTAGCTGGTTTTTTAAAACTAGCTTTGGGTAATTTTCAACATGCCTGGTGTACACAACTCGCAGAAATTAAAGTTCCATATATTCAATTGTTTTATTGGTTTATTCCGCTTTTGGAAATTGTTGCAGGACTTTTACTTATTGTAGGTTTTATGTCCAGAATAGCGGCTTTTGCTATTTTGCCAATTATGGCTGTTGCGATTTATTTATATTTTACCGTTAGTAACCCAGAGGCATTCCTTGCTCAGCCTCACGAGGCCATGCTACCCCCGATAATGGTAATGATGGCTATATTATTACTACTTTTTGGTGGAGGAAGATGGAGCTTAGATTTAAAAAAATCTATAAAATTTAGTTAATCCGGATGGATAAGATACTAGATGATCCGAGTATTCCAATAAACAACAAAATTAAAACAATGTTGAATTTTAAAATGTATATGGAGATCTGTGAAACACTCGCTAGAAATGCCGCTTCAAAAGGAAATAGCGCGGTAGGAAGCTTGCTATTGTCGAATAACAAAGTGATCGCGAAGGCGGAAGAAGCTGTCCATTCTAACCAAGACGTGAGCTGTCATGCAGAAATGGAGGTAATAAGAAAAGCCAGAAAAATTTTAGGTAGGGACATGTCCGGAACTGTCTTGGTAACCAATAAGGAACCATGTGTAATGTGCAGCTACGCAATTCGCTATCATAAAATAAGTAAGGTGGTTTATAAAGAACACGCTTCGAGTCTAGGTGGAATTAACAGTCAGTTTAACTTACTTACCACCGATGCTGTACCGCCAGAATGGGGTTCTCCCACTATTTGCATTGAACTAGACTTTTAAAAATTAAATTATGAATTATTCGAAATTGGCATTTACCGATATTATCAAGTCCCACCAGGAAAAGGAGGGAAGCCGAAAAGCTTATGAAAAGATGGAACAAATGAAATTGCCAGATGGATTGTCTTATAAGGAAATGAGCTTTATTAAAGAGAGAGATAGTTTTTATGTAGCATCTTTTGGCGATAATGGATATCCCTATATTCAACATAGGGGTGGCCCAAAAGGATTCTTAAAATTTATAGATCCCAAAACTCTAGCATTTCTGGATTTCAGAGGTAATAGACAATACATAACAACAGGAAATGTTCAAACGCATAACAAAGTATCACTGATTTTGGTGGATTATCCAAATAGAGCACGACTTAAAATATATGCTGAGGCAGAAGTAAAATCCTTAGATGAGCAATCCGACTTGTGGGAAAATCTTAAATTAAGAGGGTACAAGCATAAAGCGGAGAGGATCATTGTATTCCACATCAAAGCTTTTGACTGGAATTGTCCACAGCACATTACTCCCAGGTATACCTTAGAGGATATGGAAATGATGGCCAAAGAGCGGGATAATTATATTGAGGATCTGAAGCTGGAAATTAAATCCTTAAAACAACAATTAGAAAATTGTGGTCCTGTAAATACGGAACAATAAAATAGCACTGCCTACTGTTCACTGCCTACTGCCAACAACTATCCTTCAACTCTACCTACTCGCCATAAGGCGGATTCGGTAGACAAGTGCGCCTGCCTACCTCCGGTAGGCTCAAGATGACAAGTATTGATAATTGCTAATTGTTAATTGCTAACTGATCAACAGCCGCATCAACCCGCAGCCTTTTATAATCATCCACAGGATAATCATAAAAGATCTCGTGTTTACTACTAACTGTTTATTGCTAATCGTAACAGCTGGGGTTAACTTCGCTCCGCTCGTTGGACCCAGCCGTCACGTGCGGTAAATGCAAAACCCAGCAACCTTCGGATGCTATTTTTTTGTTTTTTCCGCCATTTTAGAACAAGCTCTACATGGCTCTAAAACAAAAAACCCACCTTGTGGTGGGTTTTGCGCTTGTAAGTGACCTGGCTGGGGTTTGAGCCATCTTCGCTCAGACCAGACAGAGTCGCTAGTTTGCTAATGTTCACTCTTCATGTTGACGAATTGTGAACTTATTATGATATTAATTATGTCAAAGCAACTTTCGTTGTACAAATATAAATAATTTTAAAACTTAGTATAAATTATAATCGATTAGTTCTAATTGAAGATTATAGGCTTTACAGAAATGGACAAATCAAATTTTAATAAAGTGGTCGTACTTTCGACTATAAAGTGTCCCTAAAAACGTTCCTTTTATGGAATTATTAGAAAGTAATGATTTAACGGTTTGAATAAACGACCATTTTAATGGCGTTTATTTAGTGTTGCCATTCGTTTTCTCTTCTATTTTGCTATTAGCAGTTGCAATGATATAGTTCTTAATATCTGATATATCATTTGAAGTTAACTGTTTATCAAAACTGGGCATTCCGTTTAGAGAGAAAATGCCTTTCAAAACGATGGCCTCAAAGCTATCATATATTTCTTTACTCATATACCCTAAGTCTGGATAAGCTCCACCAGTTTCTCTTGCAATCTCTGTGTGGCAATGACTGCAATGATTATCATATAAAGCCATTCCTCGAGAAAAGACTACTTCATCAGATTCAAAATCATAA